>OOBX01000043.1_pt1 | contig 173219 bp, 150 predicted proteins | sample 1671021 | NCBI WGS metagenome assembly OOBX01 (sample SAMN06348114, study PRJEB24527) | human gut metagenome | biome: human gut; feature: ankylosing spondylitis patient; material: feces | host: Homo sapiens | place: China | collected 2015-10 | reverse complement strand
ATTTGCCCAATGGATATAGTCTTTTCGGTCTTCCCATATGCTTTTCCTCCCAATTTAATATTCCTGAGGAGAAACAAAGGTAATGTATTTTAGACAAACAAACCCGGTTTTTGAGAAGAAAAACCGCAATTTAGACAAATAAACCGCACCATATAACACCATAAAACACCAACGCGACAAACAAATTACCTTTGTTTATCGCGTTGATATTTAATTGTTTAACCAATCCGAAGGCTATTAATACTCTTCCCCCTTTAAGAAAAAATCCTCTCCTTTTCTTTTTTATCTCCTATTTTCCCTTACCTTTGCCACCGTAAAGACAAAGGGGTGCCCCGACGGGCTGAGATTATACCCTCGAACCTGATGCAGTTAGTACTGCCGTAGGAATTGGATATTTTTTTCTTCTTAGAACTTACCTTAACGGTACTTCTTTGTATTTACTTCCATTGTTTTATTTAATAGAAACAGAAACATGAAAGTATCAATCAACAACAAGGAAGTGGAAACCGATGCCGTTACCCTCTTACAACTCACAACCGAGCTTTCCTTACCGGCGCAGGGCGTAGCCGTTGCTGCCAATAACCGTATGATTCCACGTACGGAATGGGCGGATTATGCTCTGTCCGAAGGAATATCCATCGTAATAATAAAAGCTGCCTGCGGCGGATAGGCTATGGAAAAGGTTCAGTTCATTACACATTATACCGAAAGGTATTCTTACCTCGACTCCGCCCGCATGGCTTTGGAAGGCGGTTGCCGCTGGATACAGCTACGCATGAAAGATGCGGCGGAAAACGAAATACTGCCCGTAGCCGCGGAAGTGCGAAAACTCTGCAACGATTATGGTGCCATATTCATCATCGACGACCACGTGGAACTGGTAAAGGAAATCCGGGCGGATGGCGTACATCTCGGCAAGAACGACATGCCCGTTGCCGAAGCGCGACGCATACTTGGAGAGGAATATATCATAGGCGGTACAGCCAACACGTACGAAGACGTAAAGAAGCATTGGCTCGACGGAGTAAATTACATCGGCTGCGGACCGTTCAGATATACCACCACCAAGCAGAAACTCAGCCCTATTCTGGGTTTGGAAGGATATAAAGAAATTATCCGTCAAATGCGGGCTGATAATATCAACCTGCCTATCGTCGCTATCGGCGGGATTACTTTTGCCGATATTCCGTCTGTCATGCAGACAGGCGTTACGGGCATCGCCCTTTCGGGCACGGTGCTGCGGGCGGATAATCCGGTGGAAGAGATGCAAAGGATTCTTACGGAAACCAATCAGGCAGGCAAAATCAACCAAACAGCCAATTACTGAAATAACAAATAAAAAAAGATATGGAGAAATTAATCATTGCGGGACGCGAATTCAACTCCCGTCTGTTTTTGGGAACGGGAAAATTCAATTCCAATGAAATCATGGAACAGTCCATTCTGGCATCCGGTACGGAAATGGTAACGGTAGCCATGAAGCGTATAGAACTGGATAATGAAGAAGACGATATGCTGAAACATATCCGTCATCCGCATATCCAGCTTCTACCCAATACTTCCGGCGTGCGCACTGCCGAAGAAGCCGTATTTGCCGCGCAAATGGCACGCGAAGCATTCGGAACGAACTGGCTGAAACTGGAAATCCACCCCGACCCGCGTTACCTTCTTCCCGACTCTACCGAAACCTTGAAAGCTACGGAAGAGCTGGTGAAACTGGGTTTCATAGTCCTCCCTTATTGCCAGGCAGACCCCACGCTTTGCAAACGTCTGGAAGAAGTCGGAGCCGCTACCGTCATGCCACTGGGTGCGCCTATCGGCACGAATAAAGGATTACAGACCCGTGACTTCCTTCGGATTATCATCGAGCAGGCAAACGTTCCGGTGGTGGTAGATGCCGGTATCGGTGCTCCCAGCCATGCCGCCGAAGCAATGGAGATGGGCGCTTCCGCCTGCCTGGTCAACACTGCCATTGCCGTAGCGGGCAATCCCGTAACTATGGCCGAAGCCTTCAAGCAAGCCGTAGAAGCCGGACGCACGGCCTATGAAGCCGGATTGGGACTGCAAGCCGACAATTTTGTAGCGGAAGCCAGTTCACCTCTCACTGCATTTCTCGATGAATGACACACATTATATAATATAAGCTATGAAATCAAGAATAAAATATCCCCGCTCGGAGAAAGTATATCTGCCGGGAACAATCTATCCGGAACTTCGCGTAGGTATGCGCAAAGTAGAGCAAGTGCCCAGTACAACCTTTGCAGGCGAAGAAAAAGTCATTACTCCCAATCCGGACATTTACATTTATGATACCAGCGGTCCGTTCAGCGACCCCGATATAGAAATCGACCTTAAGAAAGGGCTGCCCCGTCTGCGCGAACCCTGGATTCTGCACCGCAACGATGTGGAGCAACTGCCGGAGATTACCTCGGAATACGGCCGCAGGCGCCGTGACGACAAGTCGCTCGACCACCTGCGCTTTGAACATATCTCACTACCCTATCGTGCCAAACAGGGCAAGTGCTGCACGCAGATGTATTACGCCAAGCAAGGCATCATCACCCCCGAAATGGAATATGTGGCAATCCGCGAGAACATGAACTGTGCCGAATTGGGGATAGAAACGCATATCACTCCCGAATTTGTCCGCCGGGAAATAGCGGAAGGCCGTGCCCTTCTTCCCGCCAACATCAATCACCCCGAAGCCGAGCCCATGATTATCGGCCGTAACTTCCTGGTGAAAATCAATACGAATATCGGTAATTCCGCCACCACTTCAAGCATCGACGAAGAAGTGGAAAAGGCCCTTTGGAGCTGTAAATGGGGCGGTGACACCCTGATGGATTTATCTACCGGAGAAAATATCCACGAAACCCGCGAATGGATTATCCGCAACTGTCCGGTTCCCGTAGGTACGGTTCCCATTTATCAGGCATTGGAGAAAGTGAACGGCAAAGTGGAAGACCTCACGTGGGAGCTCTACCGCGATACCTTGATTGAACAGTGCGAACAAGGCGTGGACTACTTCACCATACACGCTGGTATCCGCCGCCACAACGTACACCTGGCCGACAAGCGTCTGTGCGGCATCGTGAGCCGCGGCGGAAGCATCATGAGCAAATGGTGTCTGGTGCACGACCGCGAAAGCTTTCTGTACGAACATTTCGACGACATCTGCGATATATTGGCGCAATACGATGTAGCCGTTTCCTTGGGCGACGGCCTGCGTCCCGGCTCTACGTACGATGCCAACGACGAAGCGCAGTTTGCCGAACTCGATACCATGGGCGAGCTTGTGCTCCGCGCCTGGGCAAAGAACGTGCAGGCTTTTATCGAAGGACCCGGACACGTGCCCATGCACAAGATTAAGGAGAATATGGAACGCCAGATAGAGAAATGCCACAATGCGCCGTTCTACACGCTCGGCCCGTTGGTTACGGACATTGCACCGGGCTACGACCATATCACTTCGGCCATCGGTGCGGCGCAAATCGGCTGGCTGGGCACGGCCATGCTGTGCTACGTCACCCCGAAGGAGCACCTTGCACTGCCCGACAAAGAAGATGTGCGCACAGGTGTCATCACCTATAAGATAGCCGCCCATGCCGCCGACCTTGCCAAAGGACACCCCGGCGCACAGGTACGCGACAATGCCCTGAGCAAGGCACGCTATGAGTTCCGCTGGAAAGACCAGTTCGACCTGTCGCTCGACCCCGAACGGGCACAGACTTATTTCCGGGCAGGACATCACATCGACGGAGAATACTGCACGATGTGTGGGCCTAACTTCTGCGCAATGCGGTTGTCAAGGGAACTGGGAAAGAAAAAGGAATAACTTGTCAGGCTGGAATACAGAGACAACAGATTTATTTTCACGTCTTTGTATTCTATCCGTTTCATTAGCGAATTGTTTTTATCATAGAATAAAATGTTTTCAGACGAATTAGAGAAAATATCCTGGGAAGAGACGACCCGGCGCATCAATGCCAAAACAGATGCGGACGTGCGTCGTGCCCTATCCAAAGAACATTGTGACGTAGAGGACTTTATGGCGCTCATCTCACCGGCTGCCGTCCCCTATCTGGAAACAATGGCACGTTTAAGCAAGAAGTACACAGAAGAGCGTTTCGGAAAGACGATTTCCATGTTTGTGCCGTTGTATATTACGAACTCCTGTACCAACTCGTGCGTGTACTGCGGTTTCCACATCAGCAATCCCATGCCCCGCACCATACTGACGGAAGAGGAGATTGTAAACGAATACAAGGCTATCAAGAAGCTCGCGCCGTTTGAAAACCTGCTGCTGGTTACGGGTGAAAATCCCGCCAAAGCCGGTGTTCCGTACATCGCCCGCGCACTCGATTTGGCAAAACCTTATTTCAGCAACCTGAAGATTGAGGTAATGCCCCTGAAAGCCGAAGAGTATGCCGAACTGAAAGAGCATGGCATGAACGGCGTTATCTGTTTTCAGGAAACCTACCACAAGGCAAACTATAACATTTATCACCCGCGCGGCATGAAGTCCAGATTCGAATGGCGTGTCAACGGTTTCGACCGCATGGGGCAGGCAGGCGTACATTCCATCGGCATGGGTGTGCTGATAGGTCTGGAGAAAGAATGGAGAACGGATATCTGTATGATGGCGTATCACCTGCGCTATCTCCAGAAGCATTACTGGAAAACGAAATACAGCGTCAACTTCCCGCGTATGCGCCCTTCGGAAAACGGTGGCTTCCAACCCAATGTGGTAATGAGCGACCGCGAACTGGCACAAGTTACATTTGCCATGCGGATATTCGACCATGATGTGGACATATCCTACTCTACCCGCGAACCGGCTTTCATACGCGACCACATGGCCACTCTGGGAGTCACTACCATGAGTGCGGAAAGCAAAACGGAACCGGGCGGATATTACAGCTATCCGCAGACTTTGGAGCAATTCCACGTCAGCGACGAGCGCAAGGCCGTAGAAGTAGACAAAGCCTTAAAGAGTTTAGGACGCGAACCCGTATGGAAAGACTGGGATGCCAGTTTCGACCTGAAACGGGTTTGAATCTCTTTTTCATAGTTTATAATTCTCATCATGACCCGATACAGCAGACAAATTTCCCTTCCCGAAATCGGAGAAGGCGGACAGGAAAAACTGCATAAGGCAAGAGTTCTGATAGTAGGCGCAGGCGGACTTGGTTCCCCTGCCGCCCTCTACCTTGCAGGTGCAGGAGTAGGTACAATAGGTTTGGCGGACGATGATACGGTCGGTATCAGCAACCTGCAACGCCAGATATTGTATACGGAGAACGAAGTAGGACAGCTTAAGGTACACTGTGCCGCCCAAAGATTGCGGGCTTTGAACGGTAATATAGAAGTGCATGCCCACCCTTTTCGCCTCAACCGGGAGAATGCCCGCCGTCTGATTGCCGATTATGACATCGTTGTAGACGGATGCGACAACTTCTCCACCCGTTATCTGATTAGCGACAGTTGCAGCGCACTGCACAAACCGTATGTGTACGGAGCCATCCAGGGCTTTGAAGGGCAAGTCTCCGTATTCTGTTACGGTGATCGGCCCAGGACATACAGGGATTTGTTTCCCGACGAAACCGCAACATTACAGATGCCCGCTCCCGACAATTCCGTCATAGGCGTTACTCCTGCCGTGGTAGGCAGTGTGGAAGCAAGCGAAACGCTGAAGCTCATCTGCGGCTACGGCGAGGTTTTGGCCGGAAAACTATGGACTGTCGATTTAAGAACCATGCAATCGTTCGTTCTTTTACTGTAAAATACCTCAAAAAGCATGAAACTGATAACAATTACCCAGCCTGCATTCTTTGAAGGAGAAGCCGAAGCAATCACTTCCCTGTTCGATGCAGGACTTGAGATACTGCATCTCCGGAAACCCGGCGCTTCTTATGAAGACATGGAACAATTATTGAACCGGCTTCCGCCTGAATATCTGAAACGCATCGTCACACACGAGCATTTCCAACTGGCGTCTTTCCGAAATTTGAAAGGTATTCATCTGAACGGACGCAACCCGGCAGCACCGGCAGGCTTCACCGGACACATCAGCCGTTCCTGCCATTCGCTGGAAGAAGTCGTCAAATACAAAGCAACATGCGATTACGTATTTCTCAGTCCCATATACGACAGCATTTCCAAAGAAGGATATCCCTCTGCCTATACTACCGATAGTTTGCAAAAGGCGCGGCAGGCGGGCATTATAGACGCTAAAGTAATGGCATTGGGCGGCGTTACGGCAGCTCATTTCCCTGAAATCAGCTCATTGGGCTTCGGCGGTGCGGTCTTTTTGGGAGATATATGGAAACGGACGGGAACGGATTTTATCGGGCATTTCAAGGAATTGCTCCATGCGGCGTCTTTATTTTAACCATCAAATATTTTATTATCATGTCGACTATTCCGGTCATTCTCACCATTGCCGGCTCCGACTGCTCCGGTGGTGCAGGCATACAAGCAGATATTAAAACGATTTCCGCGCTCAAAGGATATGCCGCCTCTGTCATTACTGCCGTTACGGCACAAAACACAATGGGGGTTCAGGCTGTATGCCCTATCCCACCGGACATTGTCCGTGCGCAGATAACATCCGTCATGGATGATTTGCAGCCTGCCGCTATCAAGATAGGAATGGTGCACAATGCCGCTATCGTGCACACCGTAGCGGAGTGTTTGCAAAATATCCGGTCTCGTTTTGTCGTTTATGACCCCGTTATGGTATCCACCAGCGGACGAAAGCTAATGACGGAAGATACCGTGCGCACCATTCAAGAGGAGCTGTTTCCTCTCTGTTCCCTGATAACCCCCAATTTGGGCGAAGCGTCCCTGCTCCTTTCAAATCCCGTTACGGATATAGAGGAGATGAAACTGGCCGCCTGTGAATTAGCGAACCGCTATCACTGCGCCGTACTGGTAAAGGGCGGTCACTTATCCGGCAATACAATGTGCGATGTATTGTACAACAACGGCCGTTTCAGCCTGTTCGGACAGCAAAAAATAGAAAGCCGCAACCTTCACGGTACAGGATGTACGCTTTCTTCCGCCATCGCTGCCTTTGCCGCCCGCGGCAAAGGACTTGAAGAAGCTGTCCGTCAAGCCAAAGTTTATATAAGCAAAGCAATTTATCATGGTAAAGACCTGCATATAGGACATGGAAACGGACCTTTGTGCCATTTCTTTTCCGGGGAAATTAATTTTGTTCCCTTAAATTCCACCGAAGAAGTTATCAGAAAATTCCCCCACAAACAACAAGCGGAATATAGAGAGGAAAACTTTCAAGGAGAAACTTCATAATTAAAGCCCGAAATACTTGACAAAGGGTATCTTGATTTCGTATATTTGCATATCGTACAATTGATAACATTAACCTAAAACTTAGCAAATGGCAAAATCTACTTCTTCCTTTTCTGAATTGGCGCAAATGTATTTCCCCGGTTGCGCTACTCCCAAAAATGCAGTGCGATGTCTGCAACGCAGCATCAAAAGATGTACAAAATTGGCAACATTGTTGGCAGAAACCGGCTATCTTCCTTACAATCACCGCTGGCTGTCGCCCAAGCAGCAAATGCTTATATTCGAGAATTTGGGTGACCCATACCCCGATTAAGCTCCTAAAACGACATAAAAAAACGGCATTTCACACAGTGATTTGCCGTTTTTTTTGTACTCATATTTCCATAATTTCATTTATAGTCTTAAAACGCCTATTAATAAATTATGAAACAATTTATTAATAAATTTTCAAAAATTGTAGTAAAATTCAAAATACATTCGTTTATAGGGATGTATTGACTGTATAATCGTTTTACTTTTCTGCATAGCAATGCTTTGTTTGAATTCTTTATCTACATGAGATTGTGCCCAAATAATGATTACACCATAAATTCAATTTAAGAAATAATATGATAAAATTGATAGCTAAATCTTCTATTGCCGGAAAGTAATGCTTTTCCACATCATAGGACTGGCATTGGCCGCCAAAGTCCATCTGTTATTGCCGGAAACTTTTGGGACGGCAGTACCGTCCTCTTGCTTGTCGGTATTCAGCACAAGGTCGCACCTGGCAGGAGCGAATGCGTTCTCTCCGGAATGAGTATCTCTGTTGTGAAAAACGGCGGTGTGCTCTATACTGCTGCGACCATCACTTATGTCAACGAAATTTCCGGCTACGGTAGCTTCTATCCGGGTGAGGCTGCGGCAGCCCGTTACGATATAATTGCCGAACTCGGTACACTTCGGTATTTTGAGCGTTTCGAGGCCCGTGCATTCGTAGAAAGCCTCCTGGCCTATCGCAGTCACATTATCCAAAGCGAGCGTCTCCAATGAAGTGCATCCCCAGAATGCGCTTAGATTAATCCGGGTAACCTGCGAAAGATTCACCGTAGTCAGCGCAGCGCAACCGGAAAAAGCACTACCTCCGATTACCTTCATATCATCGGGCAGCGTCACCTCCTGCAAGGCGGTGCAATTCGCAAAGGCGACATCGGGCAGTGTTGGCGTTGTCCCCCAGCCCGTCACTCCGGTGAGGTCGCATTTCGTAATTTGTTTATTATTGATAAATGAACCCCAACTACCGCCCATTCCTATCTTGGAAAGTTCGCCCGTCAGCTTGAGTTCGGTGAAGCCTGCGGCGAGGGCGGCATGGATGGTTAGCTGCGCTTCGTCGGCAGTCATGGAGGTCATGTCGATGTTGCCGGAAGTGGGGGATGTGAAATTCTTCAGGCGCAGCTTGATTTGATGTTCCGCCGCCGGGTCGAGATAAAGTTCAAAGATGTCATCATTATACTGCTTCATCGTTTCTCCATAGAGACTGACCCATGACGACTCAGGATTCACTGTCAAACGGTCGTAGTCCGCCTGCGTCAGTTGATAACCGTCGGCACCCTGGGCGATAGCGGATATACCGTTCAGCGTGAAACAGAGGTGCACATCACCCGTAAGAGCTTTCGGAACGGAGATAAGGGGATAGGAAACGGCCGGAAAGATATCGTTGGAGAGACGTATGTAAGTCCCGGCAGCAGTCTTTCCGCCGTTCAGCACAAGGATAGCGCCATTCATGACCGTTGTACTGTACGAACTGCCTGTCGCGTCAGACAATTCGCAGCCGTCACCCAGTTCCAATGCCGCTTTTTCGCCGACAGTCGCAATCATATGCTGCCCGTTCAATGCTACGCCTTTACCCAACGTAATCCTACCGTTACAGACATATATCATGGACAAAAATGAGTTCGCACCTTGAGCCAGTTTGATATTGGTGAGCTCGATATGAACGGCATCATCGTCGGCATTGATATTGCCGAGGAAATAGTAGCTTTCATTTTCTCGGACGAGGGTGTGGCCGCCGCCGTCTATCTTAAAGTAGCCGCTACCGTTTATGGGTGGATTGGTGCGGTCACCACCTGCCGGTATCGTAATGTCACTACCCAGCATAATGAGTGTCGGGACATCGGCCGAGGCACCGCCCGTCCGTAGTGCTTCGAGCAGAGCTTCGTAGGTGGTGACGGTGAGACCTTCCGGCACGGCATCCGCTACCGTCACTTCGCAGGTTGCCCGTATGCCACCCACAGTTGCGGTAATAGTGGCATTTCCGGCAGAGACAGCCGTTACAAGCCCTTCCACATCGACTAATGCAACGGACGTGTTGTTGCTGCTCCATACAAGACCGTCATATCCGGCATGCTCCGGCAGTACGGTAGCTGTAAGTTTTTCCGTATCACCGACGGTCATTGTCAATGCCGTCCGGGACAGCGTAACTTCCGATACAGCCACCGGGGCATTGTCTTTGTCGCATCCTGCCAACAGCATTGCCACCGACAGGAACAGAATCATTTTTTTTACTTTCATAGGTTCTTTACAGTATAAATTATTGATATCCCGTTATCTAACGATGCTGTAAATTTACATTATAGCAACTGTGAGGACAAGAGTGCATGTGGTCTATTTGATACTACGACACAAAATAGACCGGTCTGTTTCATTTTTACACGAAACAGACTGCCTGCTTTATGAATAAAAAAACGTTTGGTGTTTTTACAACGTGTGCTTATTCACTTTGCAAAGTCTATAAATGTAAAGTAATTCATTTGAACGGCGTTCAAACAAGGCTCAAATGTAAGCCCAATGTAAAGCAATGTAACGTTTGGTTTTTCCAGCCCGTTCTGTCCTATTCAACCATAACATTTTGAATGCCAAAGCAATCAGCCATTTTCAGGCCGGCCACATATTGATACGTTTCGTTTTTCCCCCCTTATAACGAACAGTGGATAAACCCAGGCTTCGGCAATCCCGACCTGCAGGCGCACTATGACTACATCAAGCGAATGGTCAAGGAAAAGACAGGACGTGCGATGCAGGAGAAGGAGCGTGAACGCAAAGGCAGGAACGGAAAAATCACCAAGCTGGCGGGATGCTCGCCAATCCGTGAGGGCGTGTTGCTCATCAGACCGGACACGACACTGGCAGATGTACGCAAGTTTGGCGAGGAGTGCCAGAGACGCTGGGGCATCACTCCGCTCCAGATCTTCCTGCACAAGGATGAGGGGCACTGGCTTAGCGGACAGCCCGAAGCCGGGGATAGGGAGAGTTTCAAAGTCGGCGAAAGATGGTTCAAGCCGAATTACCATGCCCATATCGTTTTCGACTGGATGAACCATGACACAGGCAAGAGCCGCAAGCTCAATGACGAGGATATGACAGAAATGCAGGATCTGGCATCCGACATACTCCTTATGGAGCGTGGGCAGTCAAAGGCTGTTACGGGCAAGGAACATCAGGAACGTAACGACTTTATCATTGGGAAGCAGAAGGAGGAAATGAAGCGGCTTGATGCCACGAGGCAATACCGGGAACATCAGCTGGAAATGGCAAACAAAAAGATGCAGGAAACGGAAAGCATTACCAACACCCTTATCGAAAAGGCAAATGAAAAGGAACGGCAGAGTGAAGACCTTGACAGGGTTATCTGCGAGAAACGCTCCAGACTGAACAAGGAAAAAGGAAGCGAGCTTCTGAACGCCGCTGTCGGTTGGGCTACCGGAAAATCGAAAGCCCTGAAAAATGAAATAGAGGATTTGCGCTGTGAGATTTCCACGCACGAGGAAACCATCGAACGGTTGCAGGATAAAATCCAGACTATACAGAACGACCACAGCCTTGAACTGATGCAACTGGAGGCCAAACACCGGTCCGAACTGAACTGCAAGGAAACGGAACATGCACAGGAAACTACGAGACTCAAGAACCGGATTGCATGGCAAAGCCATATCATCGGTTGTCTCAGCTTCCTGCTGCTCAAAACGAGCGACATCTTCCGTAAGGCGGTACACTGTGTCATCCGTTTCGCCCGTGATTATTACAAGCCACATTTTGACACGGAACAGGTATCTGATATCAAGAACGCCCTAAACCTGTTCGGGGATGACAGACAATCACATCAGGCGGCAGGGAATTTCCTGTACTTCACTGCCAGACAAAAAGGTGAATTTGACAACCGGGAGCAAATCAAAGCCAGACGGGAGGTCGATAATGTGGTGGAAGGGAATTATGACCAGCAGCAGAAAAGAGTTTTTTCGATGAGAAGATAATACCTTTATCTTATAATCCTCGCTTCAGGAGTAACGATAGAAATCAGTGCAGGTTATTTGAATAGCAAATTAAATAATCCGCCACCGATATCAATACCCAATTTGTTGCCTTTATACTGAAAATACGGAGCTACTATCGGAAGTGTTTTCGTTTTATGCAACGGAAAATCGGTATGGCTTCTGACGCCGAAATCCATCCCCCAGTTGGGAATGATGTCATAGGAAACGAATCCCCCGTAATTCGAGGAACTGAAAGGAAAAGAAAGAATGAAGGAGTATGAGGCAAATGTGTTTAGACGGATTTTCTCGTTGACGGGATATGTCAACAGCCCGGACAATCCCAATAGCTGACTCTCGCGTCTGGGGACACTCCATTTTACGGTATATGCCTGCAAGTTGAATGACCAGCAATCGGGAGAATACACATATCCGATACCTGCATAGTTCATTGTGCCCAAGCCGATGAAGTTTTCCTGCCTGCCCATGCCGTAAAAATAGCCGGAAGGATAGCTTTTAATGATACCGGAGGTAGAATATTCCCCCTCATGCAAAGGCGATTTGTCGGTAGGGAATGTCGGATTATAAGGGTTCTGCACGTCAAATGTTATCCGGGACGGGCAACTGCCGGAAGAAAGATCAACCGCTTTCCGTATATCCAAAGGCTTTAGGGTAATGCTTCTTTCGTTATGAGGCGAAGTATTTCCTTCCTGAACGGAAACCTTGACGGTGTCACGCGACACTTGAATTTCCTGACCGTAAGAAGCGGCTTTATTAAGAAAAAGGGAAATCACAATAAAACAAGTAAATACTTTCCTGTTCATAAAATGATAATTTTAATATTCGAGACGAACATTTGGCTATATCAGAGATTCGTCCCGAATGATTGGTGAATAATCCGGTTCAAGAAGGATTACAATTGCACGGTCATTATTCCGCAGTTTTCTTCACCAGTACCGCGAGTCCACATATACAATTTCGTTCCATTTGGGAAAGGATTGCCTAAAATCATAATGTCATGCCCGCTTTTTACTTCTTTGCCAAATTGTACAGGGCCGTTAGGCGTGTATTTCCAATAGTACGCAGTCGTATATTCCACCCAGCCCCATAAAACTTTTTTAGACGCATTTACACGGATAGCCTGTTGGTTTCCTCGCATACCAATCTGTGCGGTGAACTTTCTTTTCTTCGTTTTCACGTGAACCCTGTTTATACCATTTTCGATCGTTACACCCAGCGGGACAGGATAAAGTAAAGAAAGTTCTTTTTTATATCCATCATAATTTTCAAACTCCTTCATGTTCTTTCTCTCACCGGCGATACATACGAACCCTTCGTGGGTCAATGTGATTGCCTTGCTTACATTCAACACCGGCATATATATCGACAAATCGGTGCTGTCCTTGTCATTGAATATAAAATCAGTCTGGTAAGCAGTCTTAATGGATTCATATTCTTCCTTGCATGTGGCGTTTAATATCTGTTCCAAGGCTTCGCTGTGCATCCTGTACATGGAGGTGAAGCCTTTCTGTCCGGATTCCCATTGCAGAAGTTCCTCATCGGACAACGTGCCCAAGGAATCGAGCAAGGCATTGTATTCCTCCTCACTGGAAAAGGAAAGAATATTTTCATGCAAACTTCTGGAAGCCGGGAAAGAATGGTTCTCCTCATTCATCGGATTGTTCACTATGTCATCAGAACTACATGATGATAAGACAGCCATTGCCAAAGCAAGACTAAAAAGCGTTTTTCTCATAATTGAAAAAATTTAATAATTGGTTATTATTTAAACATGGGCACATATAATGATATGCCGAACTCTTTGTTATTCTTTGTATTGGAGGCAAAAGCATTGTCATACAATGGCTTGAAACCATGCTTGTAGGAAGCGGACAATTTCATGCCGTTCTTAAACTCATAGCCTAAGGTGAGGACTATCGGAAAGTCGAAAACCTGCCCTTCCAAGTTTTCCTTCAATTTATCGGTTTCGAAATAACCGGTGGGTTCAATGCCAATACCGGCATACAGTCCGGAACAGATGCGGTAATTGATTGAGCCGTTCAAAGCAAGTCCCCATATCCATGCCTTGTCAGACCAGGGAACAACGTTGTTTCCATTCAAATCGAAGGACTCTGCTTTTCCCTGAACGGCTTTTCCCAATATGGAAGCATCAATCCAGAAACGGTTGGAAAGATCGAAGCCAAACTGGTAGCCCAAATTAAAGCCTACTCCGGGTGTCCATCGGGTTTCGGGGTAGGAAGAGTTGTTCGCCGTTCCCGTACTCATGTAAGCATATCCCGAATATTTTCCCAAATGTCCGTCCGTCACACCGATGATAATGCCGGATTTTTGTGCAAAGCATCCTATTCCTGCCAGCAGGAAAAGCATTGATAAAATTGTCTTTTTCATTTTCTTTATTATTTAGTTTTCCTATAAATTGTCTATCCATTCCGTCTGGAACATCCTGCATCCTCCCACAACACCTATCCCGTTTATGACATTGGTATAAGTAGAGCGTATGGGAGCCAGTTCAGAGTTTCCAAGTCCGTTGTTTTTCTGGTCGTTCAGTGATTTCAGATACCTGTAAAACTCTTCCGAAAGGCTGTACAGGCTAATTCTGTATTTCACTTGGCATTTGATATGCTCGACCCCGTCAGGGGTTATGAAGTCATCTTCATAATCTGCCTCATAATTGGTATTCAGACGAACCTTGTAGCTTTTCCCTTGAATTTTTGTATCATCCCAATAATACAAATTCCGGTAAAACTCGTTTTCAATCATCAGGATATCGTCCAGTCCCGAAGAAGTATTCAGCAGAGGTTCGTCATCCAAATTTAATGTGAGTGAACTGTTTTCTACCGAATATTTGCTATCGTTCCAGAACTGTCGTTTACGCTCCACTTTCAACGCATAATAGTCTTTTGTCTGCGCATTGTCTGTAAAGTGTATCCAAAACTGAAGCTGGTTCGGTTCACCGCCTTTGAGAACAAAATTGATTGATGTCAAAGGGAATCGGGACGGAACAACCGTAGCGGACGAAACCGCTTTCATACCTTCTGCCGCTGCGGTTATGTTGATCTTGTCGCCATCTTCATACGTCTTCACCGCGTAATAGCTCTGGGCGGGAACTCCCGGTATGGAATCATCCGTCCATGCAAGGGATACCGCTTCACCGTTTACGGAGAAACGGATGTCCGCTCCCTTTAGTCCCCGACCGAGTTCGCCTTTCTGACTGACGGGAAGGCTGCGTGAAAGGTGGACTACCGTTGTGTCGCCGCTTCCCGGATAGCTGTATAGCACCAGTTTTTGGGAAGCTCCCACATCGTCCAGTTCAAAATGATAGGTACAGGACGAAAGCAAACCGATAAACACGGGCAGTAATATATGAGGTAAATGTTTCATACTCTTAAAATTTGAGGGTATAACAAAACGAGGGTATAATCGGGAAAATGCCAAATCCCTTACCCCTAAAACCGCCATCGGGCAGACGTTCTATCCGGGTATAAAACGCATTCATGCGGCAATAGGCGTTATAGACACTGATGTTCCAGATACGTTCGAATCCCCTTTTGGTAATACGCCGGAAGTTGACTCCCAAATCGAGCCGATGGTATGCAGGGAGCGTGATGTTATTCGGCTTCTCGTAAATCAGTTCAGGTTCGCTGGAATCCGGTGTGCCGGGGAAAGACGGTCCGTTTACATACTGGGTCGGGACGGTGGCACGGTCGCCGCTACGGTAAACCCATGCGGCGTAGGCATCTATATGGTCATCGAACTTATGCCGGAAAGCGATGTTCAGTTTATGTCGGTTGTCGAACTTGCTGGAATACCAGTCGGGATAAAAATCAGTAAACTTTTGCAAGCTCCATGAAAGTGTATATCCTGCTTCAATGACATTGTAACAGTCTTTGTATACTAGTGACAATTCCACGCCGTAAGACTTTCCTTTGCCAGTTTTAACCAGATTGTCCCAGTTATCGGCAGGAAGCATCAGGCTGTTCCCCCCGTCGTATTCCAATAGTTGGCTTGTAGTACGGTAATATCCTTCCACGTTCAAGCGGATATGCCGGGGCAACTCCGTATATATCCCGGCTGCCACTTGCCTTGAACGCATGGGACGGACTTTGCGTGTGGAAGGAACCCAACTGTCTGTCGGCAGATTCAGATAGGTGTTTGACAGTTGGTGCGCAAACTGGCTCATTTCCGTATAGGACACTTTCATCGTGGTTTTTTTCGAACATTGGTAACTCATGGCCAGTCTTGGCTCTAAAGAATGGTATATCTTTCCGTCTGTCTGATAAAGGGTGTAATGCAGTCCCGTGTTTAATTTCACTTTAGAGGACAGCCGCATTTCATCTTCCGCATAAAAAGCAACCTCGTTACCCTTATAACTGCTTGCGCTTTCTGCCGATAAGGTATCCCTGTCCGTCTGGTTTCTGGAAGCTGTGTTTTGCGGATGATATATGTGATGCAGATAATTGCTGCCAAAGCGTATATGATGATTCGTGCCGGGACGGTAGTCGAATTCCATGCGGTATCCCATATCATCAATCGTGGAATGGTTGGACCGTTCCACCCCCGTCATGGAAGTTTGTTCCCCATCGGAAAAGAAACGGCTAACTTCCACATAATCATACATGGAGATATTGCGTGAATAGGCTCCAGTAAAACTACCTGACAACTTTGGGGTGATTTGACAGTTCCATGTCAAAGCCGTAGTCAGGTTGCCCCATTTGGCCTTGAAATCAGAGTCGTAATGTTCCCCTTTATCGAACACCTGTTGGGCTTTTGCCTTCAGCAAGTCATTTCCGGAATACACGCTAAGGGACAGTTTGTTATTGTCCGAAAAATGGTGGGTGATTTTCCCGTTGATGTCGTAAAAGGCATAGCGCACGTTCTTTTTGTCATCGGGATTGGAACGGTTGAGCAGGAAGAATACCGGGGCTGTGAAAAGATCCGCCCAACTTCTTCGTATGGCTATGTTGAACGAGGTCTTGTCTTTTATAATCGGTCCTTCAAACTGGACTCTACCGTCAAGCAGCCCCAAAGAGAAAGTTCCGTGAAACTCCTTCATGCTCCCCTCTTTGGTGCGTACATCCACTACGGAAGAAAGTCTGCCGCTGTAACGTGCCGGGAAACCGCTTTTATAGAAATCCACGTTTTTGATAATATCCGTATTGAAAGCGGAAAACAGCCCGCCCAAATGGTTGATCTGGTAAAGCGGTGTTCCGTCCAGCAGAAAAAGGTTCTCATCGTTCTTGCCCCCGTGCACATACATACCGGAAAGTAGCTCCGTTCCGGAAGCCACACCGGGAAGGTTCTGGAGGGTCTTTACCAAGTCTGGTGAACTAAGTAGCGAAAACTCCGTATTCAACTGTTCCGAGGTCAGAGACACTTTGCCGGTCTGTGTCGTGCGGAGGGGAGCGTTCATGTCTGCAACCACTACAACTTCTTTCAGCGAGGTACTGCTTTCTTTCAAGTAGATAACACCGTTGTAATTGGAACTCAAATCCACCTCCTTCACCACATCCTGATAACCTATATAAGAAAAACGAAATTTGTGTTTCCCTTCCGGCAGCGTGATGCTGAAAAAGCCATGTTCGTTACTCAGTGTGCCTTTCAGGGTATTCAGGTCAAGGACAGTCACATTGATAAGCGTTTCTCCGCTGTCTTCACACACATATCCAGAAAAGGTATAGTTGTTCGGACGGAACAGCAGGACGTATTCGTCGCGGATTTCCCATTTTATGTCGGTGCCGCCAAAAATCCTTTCCAAGTTTTCCTTTAAAGAATTTCCTGCCGAGGGGAAAGCTTGGGGCTTGGCAGTCACCAAGGATGAATCATATACAAAAGTTATGTCGTACATCCTCTGCATCAGGTCGATAGCTTTTTTCATTTCCGTCATATTCTGTTGTTGAGCTTTGATGCTCACACATACACAGAATAGGAACAGGGTCAGTACGATTCTCATTGTTTCTTCTTTTCAATTCTTACATTCAACACTTTTTCTATAATCTCAATAATCTCATCAAGGCTTTTGTCCTTAAAACTGGCTGTCAGCCGCCTGTCTGTCTTATTGGCAACCAACTTCACCTTGTAGAACTTCGACAGTTCTTCAAGCACTTTAGGCAGCGGGGTATTGTCAAAAATGAAGCTGCCCGTTTTCCCTTCTTTGATTATCTGTATGTCTTTTCGCTCTCCCGTCACTTGCGCTGTCATGCCTCCGGTTAGTATCACGGTGTCCGATTGCCCGATTGCCGAGAACTGTATCTTTCCTGACATGACTTGTACGACGGCTGTGTCTGCACGGCTCTCATCAACAGTAAAAACAGTTCCTAAAACTCTGACTTGGGACAATTTTCCTTCTACCGTAAACGGGCGGGCATTGTCATGCTTGACAGAAAATGCGACTTTACCTTCCATGTGAACCCTGCGGCTGGAACTCTGGTAGTCTTTTGCGTGGAAACGGACGGAGGAATGCGGGAATAGAGTTATGGAGGAACTGTCCGGAAGCATATAATCCACAGGGTGCGAGTAAGCCGTTACCTCCTTCCATGCTCCGTTTTCCTGGAAGCGGGGATAAATAAGAACTACGACCAGAATGGCTGCCACCATACCGGGAAGTATCCACCACAGGCGGAAGGATTTTCGTGTCTGTTCCGTTATCTGGTATTTCTCTTTAAAAGCCTTCAATGCTTTTTGCGTATCCAACTTGTTCTTCTGATAGTGGCGCAAGACAAAGTGAAGGCATTTTTCATCCGGGGTTCTCATACTCTTTTGTTTTAGTCTTCATATTAATGACTGGGATTGCAGGCAAATTCACTATGCAGGATTTGTGAATGTTAGTTAAATAAAAATGCGTAAACTTTCTGTGCCCCTTCCCGTATCAGTCGGAGTGCCTTGCTGATGTGGTTATCCACCGTATTAACGGAAATCTGGAATTTGGCGGCTATCTCCCTATATTTCATGCCGTCGCGTTTATTCAGTAAAAATATCTCACGGCAACGTTCGGGCAAGGCATCAATGGCAGTCCACATCTGCGCTTCCCTGACCGAACGTTTCTCCGCTTCCTCATCGCTCAACGTATCTTCAAAGTCAGAAGGAGAAAGATTTGGATCATAAATTTCCTCCTTCTTCAGATAGTCCAGACTGCGGTTGCGGGCAGTCGTATAAAGGTAGGCTCTGACATTTTCTATTTTGGCTCCACTGATGCTTAATTTCTCCCACAAGGCAGAAAAACTATCTTGTACGATGTCTTCTGCAATATCCGTATCATGGACATAGTGCAGCACGTACAAGCATAACGAACGATAATGGTATTTAAATGTTTCGTCTATGTCTATTGTTAATTTATGCATACAAATAGGCTTATTATTCTGTGTGCTTACACAAAAAGACACAAAATAAGGCAAAATTCACTATTCTGTATTGTTAAAGAAACATAACGCACCCCCTTTTTCATATACGCATGGCGGAAAACATCACGGGGTTCCTGCACTTTCCTTTCCGTTTTTCCACATTCTTTCTTTTTTCCGTCCTATATCTATCGGAAAATAAAAAATACGTTTATGGAAGAAAAGAAGTTGCGCAAGGTTTATTTGATGGTGGAGTTCGGAAAACCTTTTGCGGTAAAAAGGAGATGTATGTAGCCCTCATGGCAGAACCAACTTTTTCGCAGTTCTCCAAGTTCATGCCCGTATCCAAGAAAGACAAGGTATCGGCTATGAGAACGCTTGTCAAGGACTGCTTCATCGAAGGTGATAACGAACTGGTAAATAATAATTTCCGGTTCCTCTTCGGCTTGATGGGACAACTCACCGACTTATTATCACCCGCCAGAGCACGCTCATAAATTAATAGAATGTTGGGCGGTACGTGACGACCAGCAACATCCGGCAACAGATGATTTACGCGCGTCACTACTTTCCCGGCATCAACCAACATAAGGTGACGGACGAGGAGCCCGAACAACTTTCGGAAGAAGTACTCTGACTGTACGAACAGGTGATAATAAGTCAAATAAGCTAAGAAATAATAAAAATGTTAAATCTTCATCCTTTAGAATGTACAATTAAAGACAACGACCATATTCCTGATTTATTGCTTATAAAATATTGAGAAATAATTAGTTGTAAAGTCAGCATTGTGACACAATCCGCCGCTGATACTCGACCGGGGTTTCACCCGTGAGCTTTTTAAAATATCCGTAAAAGTTGCTTTTAGTGGCAAACCCTACCTTGCGTGCAAGGTCGTTCATGGAGATGCCGAGTTCTTCGGCCAGCAATTGTTTGGCATATTCGATACGTAAGCCGACACGCCACGGACGGAAGTCTCGGCCTATCTCATTCTTGAAATACCAGCAAAGAAACTCTTTTGTCGTCCCCAATTCCCGCGCAATTTGTTCCCTGCCTTCTTCAGGACGGGTAAAACGCCGTTCGGCAACCCAACGTTCGAGTGCAAGCCGCAGATGCTCTTTCTCCGTTGCCAGTTCCGGTTCGGACAATCCACAGGCAGCCATATCTACCGCTTGCAGACGAACCGGTTCCTGTCCCTGCGTTACGGCCGGCAGATAATAATTGATTTTTACCACATAATTACAAAAACGACCGGCAAACCACCCGTAAAACAAAATGTAACCGACAGTAAAAATATTATAAGCAACCGGTGGCAGCCACACGGACAGAGAAGCGGCTATACCAACCGAGAGCGCAGCATAAAAGCCGAATTTCGTCCAACGCAGCCGTGCATGCTGGTCTTCATCGTAATATTCTTCCAACAATCGAAGGCACTCGGCATACTTTCGGCGAAATAACAATGTATAACAGACTAACTGCACTGCATATACAGCCAATGCAACAAAAAACACCCAGCACTCCTCACTTGTCAAAGCCATAAACAGAAATAAGGCAACTGCAACCGTTACGATTCCTGCTTGTATCTGTACTCTGTGACGGGTAACATACAGCGGTTGAATAAATGTTAGCAGTGTGACGGTAAACAGTAACGATTGGTAAGCGGCCACCGCTATCGTAAAGACTGCAATGATTTTACGGTCGGCCTCTCCACCATTAAACAGTTCGCAAAAAGCAGGAATAGTAAGAATGAAATAAGATGCGGCAAGAATGGCACGTGCCGTCCGCAGTCGGTGCGTATCTTCCCTATGAGGAATATGAATGCTGCATAACTGCCATCCCAAAACAGCCAAAGCAATGCCTGACGCAAGGGTTAGGAACATATAAAAATCCAACCACATATTATTATTTCCGTCCTATTAAAACGAGGACATTACAAATGTAACCATTTTAGGCATTTGTGCCAAATATAAACTCTATTACCGACATATAAATCTGTAATAGAGTTTATTTTATCCGTAATTCATCTACCGGAAGCTACCTCTTACCTTCCTACCTTTGTATCCGAAAAGAATGTCTAATCCAATCAAACTGTATTAAAAATGAAAAATCAGACTAAAACACAAAATATGATAAATGGACAATCAGAACCGATGAAGCTCATATTCAACTATAATAATGTATTTTACAGTTTCTATTACAATGACTTTAGCGGTTGTGTACACCGTTCACGCGAATATGCCATTAACTATGTCTATTCGGGTGAGATGATTCTTGATAATGGAAAAGAGCAGATTCATGTCGGAAAGGGCGAATGCATCTTCATACCGCGTGACCACCACATTACCATGTATAAAAAAACAAAAGACGGTGAACGGTATTGCGGTATCTTCCTTATGTTTACACGCCGTTTCCTGCGCGAGATGTACGGTAAGCTGGAACAACGCAGAATGCCAACTAACACTCCAAAGCTCGATTCCGGTGTGATAAAACTACCCAAGACTGTGGAACTCGCCAGCCTTTTTACTTCTATGACGCCTTATTTCAATCCGGAAGTAAAACCTGCAGATGACCTGATGCAACTGAAATTACAGGAAGGTTTGCTTGCATTGTTGCATATTGACAATCGGTTCGCACCGATGCTCTTCGATTTCAACGAGCCGTGGAAAATTGACATCATGGAGTTTATGAACGAAAACTATATGTGCGAGTTCACAATGGAAGAAATGGCACATTACACAGGGCGCAGCCTTGCCACGTTCAAACGGGATTTCAAGAAGATTAGCGATCTGACACCTGAAAAATGGCTCATCCGTAAACGACTTGAAGTAGCTTACGTTAAAATGCAGGGGGGCAACAGAAAGATTGTGGATGTTTATGCCGAAGTTGGATTCAAGAATCCGTCACACTTCTCGACCGCATTTAAAAAACAATATGGCATATCGCCTACCGCCGCATTCGTTTAATTCGAATACTGGAAAGTATTGAACTTTTGAGAAATCTTATTTGAGCCTCACAGTAAGGTCGCTGTGGAGTTTTCTCCTTAACTTCGCTTCCGAAATCAGAAACATAAAACGAAACAGTTATGATAAAGTGGTTGATATCTTTAATGATGGCGTGCAGTCAGACTTTAGCATTAAGTGCTTGCAATCCGGAGGATTCTCCGAAAAAGACGGAGAATATAGTCCCCGAACTCAAACCTGAATCAAATCCCGTTCCATCCCCGGAACCTACATCCGATAACGGAATGTTTGACTTGTCCGAAGGTGAAAACGGCAACCCTCCGACTCTTCTGCTCAGCAGTGGATATGAAATGCCGATTATCGGTTTAGGCACATACAGTCTTCATGACGATGTGTGCGTGAATGCCATTCTGGCTGCCGTCAAACTCGGTTATCGGAAATTCGACACGGCAAGTTATTATGGTAATGAAGAAGAGGTCGGCAAAGCCATTCGAACTTGCGGCGTGCTGCGGGAAGAACTGTTTGTCTGCACGAAACTCTATCCGAATCAGTTTGCCGATGCAGAAAAAGCCATTGAGGAATCACTGTGTAAACTCAATATAGGTTACGTGGACTTGATGTTGCTTCATCATCCCGGAGCGCACGATGTAGAGGCTTACAAGGCAATGGAAAGAGCAGTCAAAAACGGAAAAATCCGTTCGATTGGCGTATCGAACTATTACATCAAGGAAATGACGGATTTTCTGCCCAAAGTGAATATAAAGCCAACACTGGTTCAGAACGAGATACATCCTTATTATCAGGAAAAGGAAGTGGTAAAATTCATGCACGAGAATGGTATTGCCATCGAAGGGTGGTATCCGCTCGGAGGCAGAGGTTATACGGCTGCCATGCTTGGTAACGAAACAATCGGACAGATTGCAAAAGCGCATGGAAAATCTCCTGCACAAATAATTTTGAGATGGGATTTGCAAAATGGCATAGTCATCATTCCCGGTTCGAGTAATCCCGACCATCAGAGAGAGAACATATCCCTATTCGATTTCGAGTTGTCATCCGAGGAAATGGCACAAATCGCCGCTCTTGACCGAAACGAAAAACATGATTGGTATTAAAACAACAATTAATGAGGATTGCACGTCGATTTTTGAGAGAGTATACAAATAAAGAATAGAATAATATAGAAACAGAACAATGAAAAAAGTATTAGTCATATCATCGAGTCTCCGCTTGCGGAGCAATTCGGAATCCTTAGCCGATGCGTTTGCCAGAGGAGCTTCCGAAGCAGGGAATGAGGTCGAAAAAATAACAATCAGAGAAAAAAACATCCGTTTCTGCAAAGGATGTCTCGCCTGTCAGAAAACACAGCACTGCGTTATCAACGATGATGCCCCCGCAATCGTGGCCAAAATGCAAGATGCCGATGTAATCGTATTCGCTACGCCCATCTATTATTATGAGATGTGTGGTCAGCTCAAAACTTTGCTTGATCGTGCCAATCCGCTCTATTCGTCCGATTATCATTTCCGCGACATTTATATGCTGACCAGTGCGGCAGAAGATGAGGAATATGTACCGGAACGTGCCGTTGCGGGACTTACCGGATGGATTGACTGCTTCGAAAAAGCTCGTCTTACAGGGACAGTTTTCGCCGGAGGTGTCAGTGCACCGGGTGAAACGGAAGGGCATCCTTCGTTAGTGCGTGCATACGAAATGGGGAAAGCCATTAAGGGATAATAGCTTCAGGTTTGCAACGGTACCTTCTTATAACCACCGCACGTTATCCGCTCATCTGATTTGCTCCAATGTTCATCGGTCATTGGAGCAATTTTTTTAGCATTTACATTGAGCTTTTGAGAAAATATATAATTGAGCTTTTGAATAATCCTCTTTGAGCCTCACAACAATGTCCGATTGGTCTTATCCCCGTATCTTTGCATTAGAAAATAAGACAATAATCATTTAAGTAACAGAGAAATGAAAACAGCGAATCTTAAATCGGTAACTATCGCAGCCTTGTTGGGTATAGGACTGCTTACCGGTTGCACGAACAGTACAACAAATCAAAAACCAAGTGATAATATGGAAACATTGAATCTGACACAAGAATGGGACAAAAAATTCCCGCAGAGTAACAAAGTAAATCATCGTAAAGTAACCTTCCGCAATCGTTACGGCATCACGCTTGCCGCCGACCTCTACGAACCAAAGAACGCTGAAGGAAAACTCGCCGCCATTGCCGTGAGCGGTCCGTTCGGCGCAGTAAAAGAACAGGCTTCGGGACTTTATGCACAGACAATGGCCGAACGTGGATTCCTTACCCTCGCATTCGACCCCTCTTATACGGGCGAAAGCGGCGGCGAACCGCGGAACACTGCATCACCCGACATCAACACGGAAGATTTCAGCGCGGCAGTTGATTTTCTGGCAGCACTGCCTAACGTAGATGCGGAACGCATCGGTATCATCGGCATCTGCGGATTTGGTGGCATGGGACTGAATGCCGCTGCAATGGACACGCGCATCAAGGCAACGGTTGCTTCCACGATGTACGACATGAGCCGCGTGAATGCCAACGGCTATTTCGATGCCGAAGACAGCTCCGAAGCTCGTAAGGCGAAGCGTGAAGCGATAAATACCATCCGTACCCACGATGCGCAGAACGGTACGGTCACTTCCGGAACACCCGGTCTGCCCGCTGAAATCAAGGGCGATGAACCGCAGTTCGTCAAAGACTACTTCGATTATTACAAGACCGATCGCGGTTTCCACGCTCGCTCCATCAACTCCAACGGGGCATGGAGTCCCACGATGGCTCTCTCGTTCATCAATATGCCATTGTTGTCCTACATCAACGAGATAGACAATGCCGTATTGCTCATTCACGGCGAGAATGCCCATTCACGCTATTTCAGCGAAGATGCTTTCAAACACCTCAAGGGTGGCAACAAGGAACTGCTGATTATTCCCGGAGCCAACCATACAGACCTCTATGACCGGATGATTCCGTTCGACAAGCTGGAAGCATTTTTCAAATCCAATCTCAAATAATGAACTGTTATGAGAACAAAACTTTTATGCCTGCTTTTATCCGTCATTGGATTATGTAGTTGCAGCTCAACAAGCGCACCAAAGCACCCCCAAACAAGTAATGCCACGCCCAGAAAATCGTTAGTCGTATTTTTTTCATGGGGAGGTAATACACGCGCCGTCGCAGAAAAAATAAGCTATCTAACGGGGGCGGAAGGATTCGAACTGAAACTCGCTGTTCCCTATACTACTGACCGTGATGAAATAGAAGAAATTGCAAAACGGGAAGTTCGAGACAAGTATAAACCTGAACTCGCATCGCTTCCTCAAAACATAGAACAATACGATGTGATTTATATCGGTTCTCCGTGCTGGTTCAACACCCTCGCACCGCCTGTGCGTACCTTCCTTTCCACGGTAGATTTATCCGGAAAGAAAATAGTACCGTTTATGACACATGGAGGTAGCAGAATGGGGCAAAGTGTACAAACAATACGCCGTTTAGCTACGAAAGCTAATGTAACAGAAGGTCTTGCTATCCGTGAATCCAATGCGAGCAATGCTGATAATGAAATATTGGCATGGCTGAAAAAACACAATTTAATCAAATAATAATATGGATAAAAAATATTGATTGCCTATTTCTCCTCAGACAATATCTTTTTTCCCATCCGCATCAACGTAGTCTGTCCGGGAGTCATCGACACGGAGATGATACGCCGTTTCTCCGGTAGAACACCGGAAGGTTACAAGGCTATGGTGGCACAGGAACCTATCGGCAGGTTGGGTAAGGTGGAAGAAATGGTATCCTCCATGCTGTGGTTGTGTTCGGAAGGAGCCGGATTTATGGTCGGCCATGCGCTTGTAGTGGATGGTGGGCAGACGGTAGGTATTTCCAATGACAACATTGAGCAATAAACCATTTGAACAAAAAAGTTCTAATCAGATGTTTATGCAACGTAAACTCCAAAAATTCTTCTCATTTCTCGACTACATTAAAAGAACAATACATTTTATCTTCTACTGCCGTTTTTACCCTAATTTTATATCATTGCGTAACAATGGGAAACAACCATACGACTTTTCAGCTACAATAGCAATTTATTATTGGAAAAACATTTCTAAAGGGTTTAAAAGGGGACTGCGGCAGCGGACGCCCGTTGTATCTTTGCATAGTCATTAAAAATAAATGGCATTAGTAAACCTTATTTTTTTAACCTTTTAAACTTTAACAATTATGGCTTTAAAGTATGTAGTAACCAAAAGAGTATTCGGCTTTGACAAGACGAACACAGAAAAGTATGTAGCGAAATCTGTCGGTTCGGGTAAAATGAACTTCGACAAAATGTGTGAAAAGGTCAGTCGTTTGTGCGGCATTCACCGCAAAGTGGTGGATTTGGTAGTAAGCGGTTTGGTAGATATGATGGCGGAAGATATCGACGACGGCAAGACCATACAAATGGGTGAGTTCGGATTGTTCCGCCCTACAATTAAAACCAAAAGTGCGGATACGGAAGATGCCGTTAAGGCAAGCAATATCCTTTCAAAACGTATCGTGTTTACACCGGGAAAGATATTCAACCGCATGCTGAATGAAATGAGTGTTACCCGTTCCGTACCTGTAGACACCGATTATACGGACGGCAGCAGCAGTAGCGGGAACAATGGCAGTGGCGATTCCGGCAACGGCGGCGAAGAAGAAAACCCGTTAGGCTGATTGTCATAGCAACAGCAAATTGCCTTTTCTTGAAAACAAAGTTGAAGCAGCGGTATCCACTCCGCTGCTTTTTTTGTTGCATATACCTGCCATTATTTAATATTATCTATTATTTTTGCAGAAACAATCATAACACACAGCTATCTATCATGGAAAAAGCCAAAGTATATTTTTCAGACCTACGCACCTCTCCCACCTCTAATCTTTTAGATAAGATGGAACGTCTACTTAAACGTGCAGGCATCGGACAGCTTCCTTTAAAAGACAGTTTTACCGCTATCAAGATACATTTCGGCGAACCGGGCAATCTGGCGTATATCCGCCCTAATTATGCCGCCCGCATGGCAAATCTGCTTCGCAGTTTCGGAGCCAAGCCTTTTCTGACGGATTGCAATACGTTGTATTCCGGACGTCGCTCCAATGCGGTAGACCATTTGCAGAGCGCCATGGAGAACGGCTTCAATCCTATATCCGCCCAATGCCAGGTGATTATTGCCGACGGACTAAAAGGGACAGACTACAGAGAAATACCGATAGACGGAGAATACTGCCCTGCTCCCAAAATAGGTACTGCCATTGCCGATGCGGACATAATCATCAGCATGAACCATTTTAAAGGCCATGAACAGGCCGGATTTGGCGGCGCTCTGAAAAATCTCGGGATGGGATGCGCCAGCGTAGGCGGTAAGCTGGAACTGCATGCCTCCTCACAGCCCAAAGTTGCCACCGAAAATTGTATCGGATGCAATATCTGCGTAAAACACTGCGCCCACGATGCCATTCATCTGAATGCCGAACGCAAAGCGGAAATAGACTATACCAAATGTGTGGGATGCGGACAATGCGTAGCTTTGTGCCAGCACGACGCCGCCGTAGTGAGCGACTGGGATACGTCCGAACGGCTGAACTACAAGATTGCTGAATATTCCGTTGCCGTGCTGAAAGACAAACCGCACTTCCATATCAGTTTCATTATGAACGTATCGCCGGAGTGCGACTGCTGGAACCATAATGATGCCGCCATCATTCCCGACCTCGGCATGCTGGCATCGGCAGACCCCGTAGCGCTGGATAAGGCGTGTGCAGACCTGGTGATTCAGGCTCCCGTACTGCACAGCGATAATGTGCTTGCCAAAAAGCACGAACACGAAGACTTGTGCGGCTGCGACAAATTCCACATGATACATCCTGATACGGACTGGCTTGCCGGATTGCGTCACGCCGAAAAAATAGGCTTGGGAACAATGGATTACGAGTTGATAAAAATATAAACCGCATTACTCTTATGGCAAAAACAATGGAAGAAGTGCTGGAACGCTTCCGTACAATTGAGTTTCACGATGATTTTGATATGATTGTAGCCATTGCTAATGGCGGCATCGTTCCGGCAGGCATCATCAATCAGCGTTTACAAAAAGAAGTGCATCTGCTGCGCATCAATTTGAGGGACGAATATCAGCATCCTAAGTACGATGCTCCGCAACTGCTGGCTCCTGTCGATTTTAACTTCAGGGGAAAAAGCATCCTGCTGGTGGACGACCGTATAAAAACAGGAGCTACCATAAAGTTGGCACGCGAACTGCTGAAAGAGGCACGCAGCATCAAAACCTTTGCAGTAAACGGTACGGCCGATTATGCGCTGTTTGATGAAACGTGTTTCAAATTTCCGTGGATATTATAATAAATGAACATTTTTCTGCTATTTTCCTTTCTTACTACGATAAAATAACTAATTTCGTACCGAACAAAAAATAGTAGATTTCAACAACATGGAAGGAGCAACGAACAATTGGTTCTCTAATAAATACTCTATCGGCTATGCCTTGAGCGGCGGTTTCATCAAGGGTTTTGCCCATTTAGGAGCCATGCAGGCCTTATTGGAGCACGATATCAAGCCCAATATCATTTCCGGTGTCAGCGCAGGTGCACTGGCAGGTGTTTTCTATGCGGACGGCAACGAACCTCATAAAGTTCTGGATTATTTTGCCGGGCATAAATTCCAGGATTTAACGAAACTGGTAATTCCCAAAGTGGGCTTGTTTGAACTTAGCGAATTCAAAGACTTCCTGAAAAGCAACCTGAAAGCGAAGAAACTGGAGGAATTGCAGCTACCGCTGATTATCACCGCCACGGATTTGGACCATGGACGCCTTGCACATTTTCATAAAGGAGATATTGCAGAACGCGTAGCCGCATCCTGCTGTATGCCCGTACTGTTCGCACCCGTAAAAATAGACGAGACGTACTACGTAGACGGCGGACTGCTGATGAACCTGCCCGTATCTACCATCCGGCGGGTATGCGAGAAAGTTGTGGCAATCAATGTCAGCCCATTAATGGCGCCTAAGTACAAAATGAATATTGTAAGCGTCGCCTTACGTTCGTACAACTTCATGTTCCGTTCCAATTCATTTCCCGAACGGGAAAAAGCCGACCTGTTGATAGAGCCTTACAACCTGGACGGTTACAGCAACAGGGAACTGGAAAAGGCAGAGGAGATATTTATGCAAGGATATAATGCCACTAATGATATACTGGAACGCCTGCAAATAGAAAAAGGCACTATATGGAAAGAATAAAAATAACCATTCTCTAAATAGAAAGAAATGAGCGACGAAAAACTGATTATTTATCAAGTGTTTACCCGATTATTCGGAAATAACAATAACCACTGCATCAATAACGGCAGTATTACCGAAAACGGATGTGGCAAGATGGCGGATTTTACCGCCAAGGCATTAGGAGAAATCAAAAAGCTGGGGGCTACCCATATTTGGTATACCGGCATTATTGAACATGCAACGCAAACGGATTATCGTCGCTATAACATCCGCCCCGATCATCCGGCTATCGTAAAAGGCAAAGCCGGTTCGCCATACGCAATAAAAGACTATTATGATGTAGACCCAGATTTGGCGAAAGACGTTCCCGAACGCATGAGAGAATTTGAAAATCTGGTGCAACGCACTCATCGCAGCGGGTTGAAGGTTATCATCGACTTCGTTCCCAACCACGTAGCGCGTCAGTATCATTCGGATATGCAGCCGGACGGGACTTCTCAACTGGGAGCAAATGACGATACGGACTATGCATTCAGCCCTTATAACAACTTCTATTATATTCCGCAATCGGAACTGCATGGACAATTTGATATGAAAGGCGCTGCTGCCGAACCTTATAAAGAGTTCCCGGCCAAAGCTACCGGAAATAACCGCTTTGACGCATATCCCAACATCAACGACTGGTATGAGACGGTCAAACTGAATTATGGCGTGGATTACCAGAATGGCGGTACCTGCCATTTCAACCCCATTCCCGATACATGGAATAAAATGCTGGACATTCTGATGTTTTGGGCGGAGAAGCATATCGACGGTTTCCGTTGCGATATGGCGGAAATGGTTCCTGTCGAGTTTTGGGAATGGGCAATTCCGCAAGTGAAAGCCAAATACCCTGCCCTACTCTTTATTGCCGAAGTGTATAATCCGAAGGAATACGGTAATTATCTGTTTCGTGGAAAATTTGATTATCTCTATGATAAAGTGGGATTGTATGACACACTTCGTGCAATAGTTTGCGGCAACGAATCCGCTACCGCCATTACACGGGCATGGCAAAGCCTGGGCGGGATAGAAAAGCGAATGCTGAATTTTCTGGAAAACCACGATGAACAGCGTATCGCTTCCGATTTCTTTGCAAGCAATCCGCGTAAAGCCATTCCCGCCCTCATCGTATCGGCTTGTATGAATGTGAATCCCATGATGATTTATTTCGGACAGGAATTCGGCGAGCTGGGGATGGACAGCGAAGGATTCAGCGGCAGAGACGGACGTACCACTATCTTTGACTATTGGAGCGTAGACACCATACGCCGCTGGCGCAACGGCGGAAAATTTGACGGGAAGATGCTGACGGACAATCAGAAGCATTTGTATGGCATCTATCAACGTATATTAACATTGTGCAATGAAGAAAAAGCAATTTCGCAAGGAGATTTCTTTGACCTGATGTATGCCAACATCAATGGCTGGCGCTTCAACGAACATAAACAATATACATTCTTGCGCAAGTACGGACGGGATTTATTGCTGTTTGTCGTGAACTTCGACCATATATCGGCAGACCTTGCAATCAATATTCCTTCCCACGCTTTCGATTTTCTGCAAATACCGCAAATGGAACAATACCGCGCCGTAGATTTATTGACCGGTAAAGAAGAAAATATAAGCTTATTGCCTTATAAGGCGACAGAAATATCTGTAGAAGGATACAGTGGCAAGATTCTCAAAATAAAGCTATGAAAAAGATAATGCAGGGTGACCCAATCACTCTGCATTATCTTTACCTTCCATTTTATCTTTTAATCTATATAGACGGGTAATAGCCGGATTATAGAATTCGTCAGGGTAATGGGCGGCTATATCGCTCAAATTAGCCCGTACATACCTTTTTACATCAAATATATTTTCAGCATCGCTTAACATGACCTGTTCAGGAAATGTTGCCGTTTCAGCCCACTTAACCAGTGCATTAACACTTTCTTCATCGTATTTATACTCTTCCATCTTTTATTTATTTTTCCGACAAAGATATAACAAATACTAAAGTTATCCTTACCCTTATGAACAAAATCTGAAAGTGTAACGTTATATAGATGTGTTTTTCATAGTATTAGATATAAGATTAATTAAAGGAGACGTACCTGCTTGTGATAAGTAAGTACATCAAAAAACAGAAGCGTCTGTTTGATTGATAAATGTGTAAGGAGCATCGGTTTACCCAAGCCGATGCTTTTTTTATGCCTATTTGTAGCATGTTAGAAATATTATCCGTAAATTTGGCAGAAATAAGGATATATACGATATGAACATCCCTGTTATATTTCAATTTCTGAAAGAACTATCCGCCAACAACAATCGTGAATGGTTCAACGCCCATCGGGAGCAGTATGAAAATGCCCGGAACGAGTTTGAGAACTTGCTGACAGTAATTATCTCCCGTATCTCATTGTTTGACGAAAGCATTCGCGGCATTGAAGCCAGAGACTGTACATACCGTATCTACCGAGACACACGGTTTTCTGAAGATAAAACGCCTTATAAAAATCATTTTGGCGGCTATATCAATGCCAAAGGAAAGAAATCAGACCATTGCGGATACTATGTTCATTTACAACCGGGCAACTGCCTTTTGGCAGGTGGCAGTTATTGCCCGCCCTCTCCCCTGCTGAAAGCCTTGAGGCAAGCGGTTTATGATAACATGGATGAGTTTCGAGGAATTGTCGAAGACCCGGCTTTTAAACAATATTTTCCCGTTGTCGGCGAGAACTTCCTAAAAACAGCTCCAAAAGGTTTCTCTAAAGACTATCCGTATTTGAAATATCTGCAATGTAAAGAATATACAGTTTCCTGTCATCAGCCTGACAGTTTCTTTTTAGCTCCTGATTTTCTGGAACGTACAGATGATATTTTCAGGCAACTGAAACGTTTTTCCGACTTTGTAAATTACACGATAGACGACTTTGAATAAATTTAAAAACTAATTTAAAAACAATTGAATTATGGTAGTAGACAGACTTGAAAACATAGAGAAATATGCTTCGCTGAATCCTTTATTCGCACAGGCTATTGAGTTTTTGAAATCACACGATTTAAACGCTTTGGAAGTGGGAAAAACCGAACTTAAAGGTAAGGATTTGCTTGTAAACGTAGCGCAAACCAAACCTAAAACAAAGGAAGATGCCAAACTGGAAACGCATAAAGACTTTATTGATATCCAAATACCTCTGTCAGGTACTGAAATAATGGGTTATACCGCAGCAAAAGATTGTGTGCCGGAAGATGCTCCTTATAACGCGGAAAAGGATATTACTTTCTTTACCGGTCTGGCAGAAAGCTATATCGAAGTAAAACCGGGTATGTTTGCCATTTTCTTCCCACAAGACGGACATGCTCCCGGAATCACTCCGGACGGCGTGAAAAAAGTTATTGTGAAAGTTAAAGCATAATACAAATACCCAAAAACAATCCTCTATGGAAACACTGAATTTGATTAAGAACGATCCTTGGCTGGAACCATATGCAGATGCCATAAACGGCCGCCATAAACATGCCTCTGAAAAAGAGGCAGAGTTAACCAATAAAGGGAAACAGACATTGTCGGATTTTGCATCCGGCTACCTTTATTTTGGTTTGCACCGTACTGATAACGGCTGGGTTTTCCGCGAATGGGCTCCCAATGCCACCCAGATTTTCCTGATTGGTACATTCAATGATTGGAAGGAAGAGAAAAAATACAGTCTGAAACGAAAAGCAAACGGTAATTGGGAAATAAAGCTCCCGGCTGATGCCATGAAACACGGTGACTTGTATAAGTTAATGGTACATTGGGACGGCGGTTGCGGCGAACGTATCCCGGCATGGACCAACCGGGTTGTCCAAGATGAGCAAACCAAAATATTCAGTGCGCAGGTATGGTCTCCGGAGAAACCGTACAAGATGAAGAAAAAAACTTTCAAAGCTGCTACAGACCCGCTGCTGATTTATGAATGCCATATCGGTATGGCACAAGAGGAGGAAAAAGTAGGCAGTTACAGAGAGTTTCAGGAAAAGATTCTTCCGCGCATAGCCAAAGACGGATATAATTGTATTCAGATTATGGCAATCCAGGAACATCCGTATTATGGAAGTTTCGGCTATCATGTTTCCAGTTTCTTTGCGGCTTCTTCCCGTTTCGGTACTCCGGAAGAGCTGAAGGAATTAATTGACACTGCCCACAGCATGGGTATTGCCGTTATCATGGATATTGTTCATTCTCATGCAGTGAAGAACGAGGTTGAAGGCTTGGGTAACTTTGCCGGTGATCCGAATCAATATTTCTATCCGGGTGCCCGTCGTGAACACCCGGCATGGGATTCGCTCTGCTTTGATTATGGAAAGAATGAAGTAATCCATTTCTTACTATCCAACTGCAAGTATTGGATGGAAGAATATCACTTCGACGGTTTCCGTTTTGACGGCGTGACTTCTATGTTGTATTACAGTCACGGCTTAGGCGAAGCATTCTGTAATTATGGGGATTACTTCAACGGTCACCAAGATGATAATGCAATCTGTTATCTGACACTTGCCAACCGCTTGATTCATCAAGTTAATCCCAAAGCAATCACCATTGCGGAAGAAGTATCGGGGATGCCCGGTCTGGCAGCCAAATTTGAAGATGGCGGCTATGGCTTTGATTATCGCATGGCTATGAATATTCCCGATTATTGGATTAAGACTATCAAGGAAAAGATAGATGAAGATTGGAAACCGTCCAGCATGTTCTGGGAAGTAACCAATCGTCGCCAGGACGAAAAAACAATATCTTATGCAGAAAGTCATGACCAGGCGTTGGTAGGCGACAAAACCATTGTTTTCCGTTTGATAGATGCCGATATGTATTGGCATATGCAAAAAGGCGATGAAAATTATACGGTACATCGCGGTATTGCTTTGCATAAAATGATACGTTTACTCACAGCATCGACTATCAATGGCGGTTATCTTAATTTCATGGGTAATGAATTCGGTCATCCCGAATGGATAGACTTCCCCCGTGAAGGCAATGGCTGGTCGTGCAAATATGCCCGTCGTCAATGGAATCTGGTAGATAATAAGAATCTGGCATATCATTATTTGGGCGATTTTGATTGCGCCATGTTGGAAGTTATTAAAAGCGTAAAAAACTTCCAAACTACACCAATTCAGGAAATCTGGCATAATGACGGTGATCAGATATTGGCGTATATGCGTAAGGATTTGATATTTGTATTCAACTTCAACCCCAAACAGTCTTTCACTGACTATGGATTTTTAGTTCCTGCCGGTAAGTACGAAGTCATTTTAAATACAGATAATCCTGATTATGGCGGCCATGGACTGACTGATGATACAGTGAAGCATTTTACTCTTTCAGACCCTTTATATAAAAAAGAGAAAAAAGAGTGGCTTAAACTTTATATTCCGGCACGTACGGCAATGGTATTGAAGAGAGGCAAATAAAATTAAAGCAGAAAATATAACCATGAGAACTAAAAAAAGAGGCAGATCCTTTAGGTCTGCCTCTCTTTTGTATTATATATGAATTTTATAATTGAGTATTTATAAAATTCAACATTGTATTGGCATTGTCTATCATCTTTTTCTGAGCCGGTTTACTCGGAGAAAGCAGAGGAATAAGTTTTTCCAAATATTCTTTTGCTTCTTTAAATTCTACTTTTGCCTTTTCAGCGTCAGTTTTCAACGTAGTAGCACCCTGACTGTAAAGTAATGTACCTAAACTATTGAGAGCATTAACATTATTCGGCTGAATCTCAAGAGCTTGTTTAAAAGCATCTTCTGCTGCACTATTTTTCTTAGCTCTCTGTGCTAAAATACCTTGATTCACATAATATGTGGCATACAACTTAGTTAATGTCTTATTACCGGGTACAGCCTCCAGACCTTCTTTCAAAGTGGCAACATATTCATCATTTTTCTTCAAATCTTTCAATGCACCTGCCTTGCCTATATAAGCATTTGCCAAGTTATACTTTTTCTGTACAGCTATATCAAAATATTTCAAAGCTTCAGCCGGTTTCTTAATTTTATCAGCGCAAACGCCGCAGTTAAAAGCAATTACCGAATCTTGATTGTTGGTTTGTGTCAGATAGGTGCTGAATTTTGTAAATGCAACCTGATAATTTTTAGATTCAAGTGCAGCTTTACCTTCGTTAACCAATTGTGCCGGATCAGCATTCTGCGCAAAGAAATTAGTAGCTGCACAACAAAGTGCAAGAGATAAGATTAATTTTTTCATATGCTTTTATTATTTTAATATTGATATTTCAAAGTTAGTTGCCTAAAGCGTAGAAGCAAAACCTTTTTACCTTTTTTGAGTTTTTTACGAGAGTAGTAACAAGTGTTATTTTACGTAAACAAAGAGGGATAAAATTTTGGACTGACCCGATTATGAAGTAGAGAGGCTATAATTATCTCAGTTATAAGATTTAAACAAGATTACCTTCTTTTATTAAGGCTATAGCTTAAATTGTATAGTTTCTTGTTAATTGTAACATTGACAGATACCTTATCTTCATTACCTGTATTGACAAACTGTCCCTTAATTACAGGACCTGTGGCTGAGTCTACGGGATATAGTACTGTAATATATCGTACGGGATTATTGTCCGGTTTCCGCATGACAACTGCATAGGACTTTCTGTGTTCATATTTCCTGTCTGTTTGGTAGGATATCCGACCACCAAACTCTTTAAAGATAAGATTCCTGCTCGCCTCTCCGAATGTACGAATTAACAGGTTATTGCTATCATCAAAGGTGGTATGCGCACCAAATTCTTCCTTATCCAGAAGAACATTATCAACAGACTTTCCATCACAAAGATGGAAATATAATTTTGCATATCCGGTAGCAGTCCCGAATCCTTCATCTACCAGCACAAAAAAATCCTGTGGCTGTTTGACGTAGAAGATGGATCGACGATGCTTGAAGTTGCTATATCCTTGATTTTCTGTCACAATAAGTTGATACTCATCTTTTTCCTCGAATAATAATAAAGTACCGGCGGCTTTATTGATATTTTCCGTTCCGGTTTCTTCATGGTCTGCGGTTTTGCCTAAAACCATTGTGTTATGTGCTTTGGTCTGACGAAACCATCTGCGTAGTTCCATAACCTTCTCATTATCCTCTGCCATATATGCACAAACACCGGAATCGGGAAAGAAGTTACGTCCGTTACGATATAACTCAAATGTACCGTTATCAAGTTGGTTATGGCTTGAGTCTCCCAATTTTAAAGAAACATTATTACTGTGAATCAGTACTGTAGATTGCGGGTCCCAACCACTACGTAGTACATAAAAGCCAGAAGAAGGGAATGTTTTTATTTGTGTACTCGGACAAGTGCCACTTTTACCATACGTGAACATATATTCAAACTCGGAATCTTTAGGAAACATTTCCATATATTTCTTAAAGTTTTTATTTAGCACGCTTCGGGTTTTAACCCATGAATCATTGAAAGCAGGAGTACAATCTTTGCTGTTTTTTGTAAAATAACTGGGGTAGGTGAAATGCATCACTACTTTGGCGGCTTTTAAAAGTACCTCATTTAGATTTGGCGACAGCAAATTCTCCGGAACTTCATTCTGAAGGAGCAGCCGTTTGAGATCGTATAGTCCATCTAATATACCTATATGATAATGCAAAGACAAATCATTTGTCATACCATCATCCAAAAATAACTTTGAAGTTTGGTCATTAATGATATCACAACCTGTTTTTTGCCATTGCGAGGCATTCTTCAGCTCTGGAAATAAAGTTCCTGCAAACACTAATGCTACAGCTTGGCTTAACAAGATATTATTTCCACCGGCATATTGGTATTGAGATAAATAATCGGCATGCTCCGCAAAATGTATCAAGAAAAAAGAAAGCCATTCCGATGTAAAGTTAGGAGAACTTTTAAAATATTCGAATAACTCCGTTTGTCCCATAATACGTGTGGATACTTGAAGTTGATACCATTTGAACTTGTCAGGGCTACCTTCGGGTAGAGGGTGCTTGGCAATCCAATCGGTATACACTTCTTTCCATGAAAGCATATATTTCTCATCATGAGACTCTTGATAGGATTTTCCTTGAAGCGGCATCCAATTGTGGCGATGTAATTGCTTTTGATATTCATTATCTGCACCTTTAGGTGTAAATTTCCAATTTATTGTTTTATCACTGTTTTGTAGTGAATAAGGCTTCTTCAAAATCTTATCTTCCAAATAATTATCGTTTACATAGAAACGATATTCATCTATGGCATAGTCTGCATAACCACGCTCTACATCACTGGGAGGGTCTGATGTGACATTGGGATTCTTTATGTTTTTTCTGTTTCTGTAGTAAGCTAACAGTTCTTTTAAAGCAGTAGTATCATCACCAGCTTCATGTAGCGCTTTAACAGTAGCCAATCCGGGATAGTTTAGATTAAGAATATTGAATAGGGCTACTTCTGTATTTTCATTTGGTGGCAGAGGCGGGTTTTCTTCATCTGTGATAGGTGGTTTTTCTTCTTTATCTTTTATGGGCATGTCATTATCTGCACATCCAATCAACATAATGATAGAGGATAAGAAAGCATAAATGTAAAAATGACTTTTGAATATCATCATATTAAGTATTTGGTTTAGTGCTACAAATATAATAAGCTTATCACTGAGTGTCGTTTAGTAATGTGTATATCCTGTTTGAAAATAGAAGTTAATTATTAATTTGGTTGAAAATATTATTAGAATTGTCTTTTATGAAGAGAAAAGAAATACCAAAATAAAAAACTTATCTAATCGTTGGTATCAGTTTGAAAAAAAGATTTAGAAAAACATAGACAATTATTAATAGTGAATTGAATAAGCTGTAACGAGTTGAATCATATTCATATTGCAGCTATCAGAGGTAAAATCCCGATAACAAATATGCCTGTTATAATATATTGTAATGGTAAATATTATTTGCAAATAATAGCTAAGAAGTCATGACGATATATTATTTTTGCAAAAAAAGGCATTAATAATGATACTATAATAATCATTGAGTAGATATGAAAACTGAGTTAATAGAAAGTTTAGACTTCACCGAGGAAGATTATAATGAAAAAATAGCAGGTGAAAATGTTGCTTCTTTCAACGAGTTTATAGATGCCATTATCGTATTTGTAGAACAAAATGGCGGTACTTTAGAAGATGCAATCATTATGGCTAACGATACTTATTACCAATTATAATATACTATAAGTAATATCAGCCGAGGAGAATTTTTGTAAAAGCAAAGTTTTATTGAGATTTAGCTGATAAGATTTTGAATTTATACAGATTCTTTTGAAATGTGGGTTGATTTAGTTCTCTTTTAAAATAAAAATGTTATGCTATCTAAAGCATTGTATTTCAATAGAACAACTATTTACTTTTCATATATAGATCTATTATTTTAATATAAATAATAAATATTTTGGGTGTAAAATTTGTAGTTTTCATAAAAAAACGTACCTTTGCACCGCAATTAAGGATGGTTCCGTAGCTCAGCTGGATAGAGCAACGCCCTTCTAAGGCGTGGGTCTTGCGTTCGAATCGCAACGGAATCACAAAGAAAGATGCTAATAGGTTTTATTTATAACCTGTTAGCATTTTCTTTTTTATGATAGTTGTACATTATAATCCCAGCGGTAGTTTACAGAGATACCAAAGCACAAACAAAGCAGTCCAGGCAATAAGAATAACCAATGAATACCTCCACGTATATTTAAGCAACGAACCATAGGTAGACTGCTTATCATATTGCTGCATATACGTCAGAACAAGCGGCATATAAAACATAAAAGGAGTAATCGCATTCGTTGCACTGTCACCGATACGATATGCACACAGTGCCATATCCGGAGAAATCCCCATACCCGCCAATACCGGAACGAAAATGAACGACATAAACGCCCACTTCGATGTGGAAGAAACCATAATGAGGTTAATAAGAGCAGTAAACAAGATAAATAATATCAATATCCACAAACTATCCGAACGAACGGGGGAAAGCACATTCGCTCCCATTATTGCGATACATTTATCCAAATGGGAATACTCAAAACAAGCAAACATCTGGGAAGCAAAAAAAGCGATTACGAAATAAACACCCAATAACCTCATCGGTTGGGTCAGCCCCTCTATCACATCACTGTCCGCACGATAACGTCCGGAAACGAATCCATACACCATTCCCATTAAACCTATCCCCAAAGATAACAAGAACAGAATACCAATAATAAACGGCGAACGGATCAATCCGCCATTAACACCTCTCAATATACCCCATGAAGAGAATGTAGCCCATAGAACAAACGCCGCATAGAGCAAGCCGACAATGACAGCTCCCCACAAAGCTCTCTGCTCCTTTCGAGACAGTTGCTTATAACCGCAGAAGGTATTACTCCCATTGTATTCTCCTAATCCCGGCAATAGTTTTCTACAAGTTATATGGTAAATAATGAATACCAACAAGAAAGTGGATACACAAAAGAAATAATAATTGCACAGAGGTCCGATCCGTCCGCCCAACACATCCGTCATATCGGCAGCCTCCTGTGTTGTGGCAGCAAGCATAGGATCGAGTGTGCTTAAAAGTATATTGGCACTATAACCGCACGACACCGATACATAAGCTGCTATGATTCCGCCTATGGGATGTAATCCTACCGAATGGAATAACGTTGCAGCGATAGGCAGCAATATGATGTATCCGGCATCACCCACTACATTGGACAGTAATCCCAGAACAATAACACTGAGTATGATACGCCACGGATTACGTACCCGTCCGCGTATGCCTTTGCGTATACACGCATCTATAAACCCGGAATGTTGTGCAACCCCTATCCCGAACATCGCCACGATAACCAGCCCCAACGGGGCAAAACCCGTAAAATTCGTTACTACATGACGCAGCAGCCATCGAATGCCTTCCGGACTCAATAAACTCTGTACACGTATCTCTTCGCCTGTATGAGGCAGACGCACACTCAAACCGTAGCCATCAAATATCCACGACAGAAAGATAACTCCCAGTGTCAGCAGGAAGAACATCGTTGCGGGATGGGGCATTCGCCATTTATTCCTCATAATTACTCGGTATTCGGAATTATTCCTCGTCCGCTTCCAGATTGTCAATATCAAGAATACGCAGTTCCAGTGCACGCACCACAAGGCGCGTAGCATTTACTCCCACTCGTTCGCACTCTCCAAAAAGGCGCCCTATCAAATCATTCTGCCGTTTCTCCAAAGATTTCACGCCAAACGGCATTCCTTTCAGGTTGGCAATCATTTCCTTTGTGTACCCCAAAGCAAGATGACGGAGAAAACGTTCGTCATATTCGTCTATGTCATAACTGATAACAGCTTCCTGCCGTTTCGTATCATTCCGGACGGAAGTTTTAAAACGTTCTACAATCTTTTCCAATATGGGATAATTGAAAACAAGTTTTTTCCCGTCCATAACAGCTTGTACGTCTGTCTTGGTCAACAATTCTCCAGTCTTCAGAATAATACCATCAGCTCCCGCTTCAAGGACATCCACCCATAATTTTTCGTTTAAAATCTCTCCGGTGAATATCAACACATGTACATCCGGATAGCGCTTAAATATATTGCGGCAAATATCCACACCGATAGTAGTGGAGCCACCCAAACCCAAATCCAGTAAAACAAGGTCCGGCACACCGGCTTCCATCAAACTCCAGAATTCTTGTTCCGTCATGGCGGTACCGATAACTTCCGCATCCGGTATTTCGTGACGGAATATCTCTTCCGTTCCTTTTAATTCCAGCTTTACGTCCTCTACAATAATGACTTTAAACTTCTTAGCTTCCATATTTCATATCTTTTTATCCTTACTTATTCTAATTTGCTCCGAGAAAAGCCATTATCTTCTCGGCTGAATTCTTTTTAGATAATGGGGCAGCGTAAAGTATACAGCAAATCCCCCTTTCTCTGCAGGTTCTGCATTAATGCGACATCCTCTTCTTCCGGCAAATTCGTCATGGTCGCGAATAATCTGTTTGCATAACAAGTACTCCGTACCACACAACTTTCCCTTTTCACCGGCCGTCATACGTACCAGATTCGGGTAAAACAGTTGATTCAACTCTTCCCTTGTTTTCTCCCGCCGCATATCTGTAAAAAGAAAACGCACAAAATCATCTTCTACTGCACAAGTCAGGCGAATTTTTCCCGAAACCGGCACAGACAAAGCTTCATCAATCAAATTCTCCAACAAAAAATGCAATTGATTTACATCTCCGATAACCGATTCACTTACTGTTTCTATACTGAAAACAATAGAAGCTGCAACTCCCCTGCTCACCTTACGGAAATACTTCTCCGCAGCTTCCAACAGCTCGGGCACAGGAATCACCGTACGCCTGAAAGTAACCTCTTCCAACTGACGGGATGCACATTGGCTCAAAATGTAGAATACCCCTTTATAATACTCTATCAATTCGCTGATAGCCGCTACCGTTTCCCGCTCCTCTGTTTCCGACAGCTTACCGGAGCGAAGTTTGCCTATCAATTGCTTTATTCTATTTGGATAATAAATCGTTTCATGTTTGATGGTAGACAAACAGTTATCAAGCACCATATTCTGCACATGTAGCAAACTGTCCTCCCACGACGCACGACGCGCTTCATCCTGAGCTGTCTCAATATCCCGGTATTTCATTGCCAGCTTCACTACCGCATTGAATATCACAATAGCAATGTAACGGGCTATCAACTCCAGCAATAAACGGTCGGACTCCTGCTGCATCCTGCTTCTCACCAAACACAACACTCCTATACACTGAGTGGAGTTTCCGGCTTTCACAATGAGAGGCAATGCCTGCATTCCATTTTCCGACAGATACCTCTGTTCTTCAAAACAATGTTGCATCAAGTCTTCCCACACAAGTTTGTTCTCTGCTACTCCTTCCAGAGGATTCGACGCGTACTCCAACCTATGGGCAGCCTCGTTATAAACCGCAATGCTCAACCGCTCTATACTCAACAACTCATTAACCGCATCGAATGCATTATCTGCGATTTGTTGCGGAATATCTTTCAACATATCTTCTTCACGTTTTAGCATCTCCTCGTCTTCGGATGCAGATATTACAGATGCGGTAAACACCTGCTTGTTGATTTCCAATACTTGCTCCAAGTTCCAACGGTTTACCAATCTCCTGCGGAAATACAGAACATAATACCCCAAGCATAGCGTAACCAATAAAATAATCACCAACAAGATACTCACCGTCTTATTATTCGTAGAACGCTCCAGTTCGCGGCAAAAATCTTCCAAAGACTGGTCCTCACCCAGCAACTTGTACAAAGTGGTATAAGCAGCATTATTATAGCCATACTCATCCCACTGTTTCAAAGCAAGAAATGCAACCGCCGCCTCATTCCTAATATCCAGAATCACATGAAAATCGGAATTAAACATCTCATTCCACCAGTCCAGCTCAGCAGGTATGTCATCCCCGACCAAAGTCATATAACGATGCGGTTCTTCGGCATACTTCCCGTAATGTTCATTCAGGCAAACCATTGCGGAGTCTATATATTGCAAAGCCAGCGCATATTCACCGTCTACATTACAGTAATAGGCTTCATTGGCATAATCGGAAGCCTTATTCAGTAAAAGTTCATATTCTGCCTGCAAGGCCAATGTCAGAGAGTCAGTAAGTGTTTCTTTCGGCACATCGTTATCAGTTGCCTTGCTGCAAGAAACCATACCTAAAGAGAATACAAGTAGTATTGCGGTCAAAACCCTACGTACTCCTGCCGGTAGTCTGAAGTAGAAACGACTCCCCTGCCCTAACGTACTCTTCACATTGAACAGGCACACATTAAAAACAGGATTCGTTTTCTTATATTTCTCAATAATGCCCTTACAATTCATTAAGCCGAAGCCGTTGCCCTTATTTTTCCGCAATGCTTCCCGGTCGGGTGCATCATTCATGCCGATAATTTTGGAATCATACACCTTCTCGCCTATGATATGGTTAACATCTTCCGGAGACAGACCGCATCCGTTATCCTCAACGGATATTTCCACAAAATCATTCTCCTGCCGGGCATAGATTCTCACCTTACCCCCCTTGGGAGTGTACTTACGTGCATTTTCTGCCAATGTATTTATCATAAAGAGAGTCAATGCCCTGTCTGCCTTCACGCAAGCATCGGTAGGCTCTACTTCTAAATCCAACTGTTTCATTTCAAAAGCCCGGCTCCCTTTCCTCAACAATTCAAAAAGCTCATTCAGTTCAAAAACTTCGATGCTCAGACTCAGTGTACCTTGCTTCATCTTAATCCACAAAGCCAGAATATCATTATACTCGTTAATGGTGGTAACAAGCTCATCAATATACTGATACTTTTCTTTTTTGATAGTTTCATCATGGATATATCCCATGCGTATCAGTTTATGCACCTCGTTCAGAATGCGGTCAATGTAAGGATGAATACCATCAACAATAGAAAGGCAAGCCTTCTTAATCAGATTCTGTCGTTTGTTTCCGGCAATATGCCGTTCATGAATATAGCGTTGTTTCTCCAGTCTGCGCTGTTCCTCGCCAAGGAAAATGGAAGTCATTCCGTTGTCTAACGCCCATTGGATATAAGGATTGATTACTTGCACCATAGCCTGTTCATCTTTCCTCATATGCCGTGCGAATATCAATTCCCTATTTTTGATACATACGTCTTCTGTTCCGAATAAGCATTTCATTTTGGGACGTACAGCCACCAGAATCGCATCCGTGATGTCTTTCTCGGTCTGTGCATCAGCAGGAATGGATACAGTTATCTCCTGACAAATATCCAGCATAGATTGCAAACGGTGCAGATGCAATCTGTTGCGCTGTTTAGAACGTTTATTAAAGAACCAGAAGAACACCACCACTACAATAAGCCCCGTAATCACACAGAAAAGCAACAGATTAAGCTGTCCCGCTTCTCTTTCCAATGCTTGATAACGACTTTCCAATTCCTTATCCTGACGGGTATCTTCCAGAATATCCAGATATATATTCCTGTTATAATCCGAATACTCTTTCATTTCCAATCCGGCATAAGTGACACTCAACTGTTCACGTATCCTTGAAATCCATTCGGGAACGGTTTTTAATTTCTGCCGAATCCAGGATTTCTCCGCACATATCGTATCACGACGGTCGTAAGCCTTCAACCAATCCAGACTGTCGTGGCAATCGTAAAAACGGCGATGATGATCGTTTACACACTCTAAGGCACGTTTCAGAGTATCGAGTGCCTGCTCATATTCTCCATGCGCATTCAAATATTTCCCGATAGAAACGTATGCACCCGCAATTTGGTAAATGTCATTATACTGCCGGAATTTCTCCAAAGCCTGTTGTCCCAACCGCATAGGCAGTAAAGAATCCACCGGCTCGCCGAATTGTTTCAACGCATGCGTCCGCCGTCCTTGATAAAAATCATAATTATCCGGAGAAGCCATTAAATTAGCCAATCCCTGTATACCGTTTCCTTCAAAATACAGATACCCTTTCCTGGAAGCTAATTTCCAAGTAGTGTAAAGTTCATCAAACTCCCTTAAACGACGCTCATCGGGCGTTTCTCCTTCGCACAAAGAAGCCGACCCTTTTATATAGTGATAATACAATAACTGATTTGTGTCTGTTGCCAACTCCTCATTCTCCGGCACCTCATTGATAGATGCCAAAGCTTCCGGCCGTTGCTGCAAATAATAGTAATATATGGCAGACACAATATAAAACTCCGACCGAGCATAGGTCAGCCGCATTCGCTCATGCCTGTCTACAAACAAATTGTTATCTTCTGCGATGCGTTTCATGCGGCGTACAGCACTATTGCGGTAATCATAGAACTCTTTGTTCAGTGCCGTCCGCTGATAAATTTTCATCAAACCTATATCGGCAATCAGAAGTTCCAATTCATTCTTTGTCAGACTGTACACTTCCTGATAGTATTTCTCCGCCTGTTCAAAGTCCATTCGCATAAAAACGCAGAATCCCAGATTGTTACAAGCTTCCGCCTTTCCTTGCCTGTAAAGTTTCACTTCCCGGTAAGCCTTTGAAGCCGCATGACACGATGAGTCCAAATTTTTATAACGATAAGCATATGCCGCCTGATTTAAGGAGTCAATCAGATGCACCTCTTTTGTAGGAGCTGTACCCACGCACGAAACAAATGCCGTACCTATCAGGCATAGCATTCCTATTAATAATATAGATGAAAGGTATTTCACAAAGCAAAGCTACAAATAAATCCGGTAAAGAAAAATATTTTTTCTACAATAAGTCTTGTATTATGTAGCGGGAAATTCATACCTTTGCATGCAAATTAATAAATAGGTAATATCTATTACAAAATGAGCGAAAAAGCACCTTTTATGGTATTCTCAGGAACAAACTCGAGATACCTTGCAGAAAAAATCTGCGCCAGCCTTAATTGCCCTCTAGGAAAGATGAATATCACCCACTTTGCCGATGGTGAATTCGCTGTTTCTTATGAAGAGTCTATCCGTGGCGCAAATGTATTCCTGGTTCAATCCACTTTCCCTAATTCCGACAATTTGATGGAACTTCTGCTGATGGTTGATGCGGCCAAAAGAGCATCTGCCAAAAGTGTTATTGCAGTAATTCCTTATTTTGGTTGGGCACGTCAGGACAGAAAAGACAAACCGCGTGTATCCATCGGCGCCAAGTTGGTAGCTGACCTGCTTTCAGTTGCGGGCATCGACCGTTTGATTACTATGGACCTTCATGCTGACCAAATTCAAGGTTTCTTCAACATTCCGGTTGACCATTTGTATGCATCGGCAGTATTCCTTCCTTATATCGAATCATTAAAGTTGGATGACCTTGTTATTGCAACTCCCGACGTAGGCGGTTCAAAACGTGCCAGCACATTCTCCAAATACCTCGGTGTACCTTTGGTATTGTGCAACAAGACGCGCGAGAAGGCAAACGTTGTTGCCACCATGCAGATTATCGGTGACGTAAAAGACAAGAATGTAGTATTGGTAGATGATATAGTAGATACCGCAGGTACTATCACCAAAGCAGCCAACATCATGATGGAAGCCGGTGCTAAATCCGTACGTGCCATTGCCAGTCACTGTGTCATGTCCGATCCGGCATCATTCCGCGTACAGGAATCAGGCTTGACTGAAATGGTATTTACAGACAGCATTCCTTACTCCAAGAAATGCGATAAGGTTAAACAATTAAGCATTGCCGATATGTTTGCCGAAACTATCAGAAGAGTCGTTAGCAACGAATCTATCAGTTCTCAATATATTATTTGAAAATTGAGAATTAAGAAATAAAAAATAAGGGCTGCGCAATATTCATTCAGAATCGCGCAGCCCTCTCTATTTTTTAGGGACATTTTACCGAATGTCCCTTTTCATTCCCTGATTTCAATTACTCAACCTTCCCATTTTATAGGTTCCTTTCCGCACCAGCTTTCCATTTTTATCCGTTTCCACAAACGGACCGTCTTTTTTGCCTTGTTTGAAGAAACCTTCATAGCGGTTTCCGTTCTTATCTTCCTGCACGCCGCTCCCCTCTTCCAGACCATTTACAAAACCGCCTTTGTATTTTGTACCGTCGGTAAGAATCAGAGTTCCCTGACCGTTGAATTTATTATCTTTCCATTCGCCTTCGTAGGAGTCACCGACGTTCCATTTGTAAACGCCATAGCCATTGCGCTGGTTGTCTTTCCATTGTCCGTCATATACAGCACCGTTCGCCCATGTAAACGTACCATGTCCGTCCTGCATACCGTTCTTGAAGTTTCCTACATATTTATTGCCGCTGGCATGATAGTAAATACCTTCACCGGTACGTTCACCCTGCACATAAGAACCTTCGTAACGGTCGCCCGTATGAAAGAAGTAAATGCCCTTGCCATGCTGCATATCCTCTTTCCAATCACCCACATACTTATCACCATTGGCATATTCAAACGTACCTTTGCCATCACGCACATCATTCTTCCATTGACCGTCGTATTTGCAACCGTCATTCCAGACTAACGTGCCTTCACCGTTTTTCTTATCGTCTTTCCACGAACCGATGTATTTGGAACCGTTCTTCCAAACGTAAGTACCCTGACCTTCACGCTTGTCATTTATCCAATCGCCTTCATAAAGGTCTCCGTTATAGTAGTACATAGTACCTTTGCCATGCTGGTAATCCTGATACCACATACCGTCATAACGGTTATTATTCATAAAATAATAGATACCTCTGCCGTGCTGTTGGTCTTGAAACCACTGACCGTCATACTTTTCACCATCGGGAAAAGTGTAAACGCCATACCCTTCACGCTTTCCTTTAACGTACTCGCCTTCATAGACATCGCCGTTTTTAAATACCGTCTTTCCCTTTCCGTTGGGTTTGCGTCCTTTCATTTCACCGGTATATACGGAACCGTCCTTAAACGTATGCGTCCCTATTTTTATTTCCGATGAGAAAGTTCCCTTTATTTTATCGAAGAAGCCGCCTTTTTCCTGGGCTGCGACACTGCCCTGTGACAAGTATAACAGAAAAATTGCAGTATATAGATATTTCATCTTGGATTACAAGTTACTTAATTAGGATTTTGACAAAGATACGATTAATCTGTCAAAACCGCGAGGCGGTTCCCGCTTTTTATGACATTTTTTTGCCGGATATGACTTCTTTTAATTTCTCTTTGCACAAATGCTTTCCGGCAAGTTCGCGTATATCTTCAGGGGTAATATCTCTGACTGCGTTCAGAGCATCTTCAAAGTGTGTATCGCCAAAACCCGAAACCTGAACGAACATCCACGCATCTGCCAGTGAGAATGCCGATTCATAACTGCGGCACATTTCGCCCAGCATATAATTCTTTACCATTGCCAATTCTTCTTCCGGCACCAGATCATTCTGCAAGCAATCTATTTCATGGTAAACCTCCCGGATAAGAGGTTCCACAAACTCGTTTGCCGTTTCCGTATTGATAACCAGCATTTCCGGTCCCGGACAAGAAACGATGCCTGCAGAAATACCATAGGTATATCCCTTTTCTTCACGGATATTGGACATCAGACGGCTCCCGAAATATCCGCCAAACAGCGTTACCATCACTCTGGTCTTCAAATAATCGGGATGATGGCGTTCCAAAGAAAGCATCCCCATGCGAACCGCACTCTGCATGGCATCCGCATGTTCTACAAAAATCCGTTTATCCATGGAAGAAACCGGAACAAACTCCCGCCTTTCCGGTTTGCGGAAGTCTTTGCCGAACACTTCCTTACCAAACATATCTTCTATCCGCCGTACACAATCATCGCCCACCTTTCCGGAAACGTAAATCGTACAGTTCCGGGAATGATAATGCCGGTCGTAAAACTCTCTGAGTACAGCAGGATTTATCCTGCCATAATCCTCTTTCTGCACCAGCCGTCCGCAAGGATGCACCTCACCATATACAGCTTTCATCAGCGCCCGATGCGCCAGAAAATCCACTTTGGACGAGTTGACCATGAACTGCTGGATATTATTTTCTATTATAACACCCAGCTCCTTCTCCGGAAATACAGGTTCTTTTACGATGGATTCCAGTATTTCCAATGTCTGCGGCAAATATTTGTTCAACGAATAAAGAGTAACATACGCATATTCCGATGCGCTGGACAACTCCAGCCAGGCACCGTAATAGTCCAACTTCTCCGCTATTTCCCCCGCACTGTACCGAAGCGTCCCTTCGCGCAGCATACGGTTCGTAAACAAAGCCTGTAACGGTTGCGACTGTTGCCAACGCCCGCCTTCCATCAGCAGGTCTATGCGCACAACTTCATTATCGCCAGAGTCAAGCACATTCAAAGACACACCATTGGGCATAGTGCACCGTTGGGGCATCTGTACGGCCAAGTGCTCAATGTCCCTCACCTTAGGCTGGATGGTCCTGTCCAAAAGCATCCCCGAACCGATATTCATTGAGCGTTTCGTGCTTGCAGGAAACGTTCCGCATGTTCCAAATCCTGCGGTGTATCAATACCGATTGTCTCCACTTCGGTAATACCGGCTTTAATGGTATAACCGTTTTCCAGCCAGCGCAACTGCTCCAGCGACTCCGCCAGTTCAAGAGAAGACTGCGGCAGCGAGGTTATCTCTTTCAACACTTCCACCCGATAGGCATATAATCCGATATGCTTGTAATATGTATGGTTTTTCAGCCACTCCCGCTTCTCCGCATTACGTTGGTACGGAATGATAGAACGGCTGAAATAAAGAGCATTCATGTTCTTGTTGAGCACTACTTTGGGAGAGTTTACGTTCTCCAGTGCCTCAAAACCGTTATCTGCAGTAAAAGGTTTGACTAAAGTGGCAATCTGTGTGGACGGATCGTCAAAACAGGCCTTTACGGTCTCCAGCTGAGACGGCTGTATAAAAGGTTCATCGCCCTGAATGTTTACCACCACATCAAAGCCTTCCCCTACTTTGGTACAAGCCTCATAGCAACGGTCTGTACCGCTTTTATGATGCACGGACGTCATTACAACTTTTCCGCCGAATGCTTTTACGGCAGCTTCAATGCGCTCGTCGTCGGTAGCTACATAAGCATCATCCAAAACACCGGCCACTTGTTCATATACCCGTTGAATAACGGTCTTTCCGCCCAATAAAGCCAAAGGTTTGGCAGGAAAACGCGTAGATGCGTAGCGGGCAGGAATTATTCCCAGGAATTTCATATCTTTAAAACTTAAATTACCACATTATTATAAAGAAACGTTTCAATGGCATTTGTCGCCTCAGACTTTCCATCATCCAATTCTTTCAGTCCGCGGATGATATAATCCCGCTTTAAATCTTCGGGCTTATACACCCTGCTGTCACAAGACAGCAAGTCTATATCAAGACGTACAATCTCCTGTTTCTTTTCTTCGGGAGTCCTTCCGGCTTCCCGTTCTATATCCTTCAAATGGAGTATGACTTCACCCGCATCAGAATCGGACGTGAAGCGCGCCACCTGATTGGCAAACAACGCCTGCCGCCGGAAAAACAACGGCTCTGTGTCCGCTTCTGCAGAAAAACGGATATTCGGAAAAAGTTCGGATAGCCTCTTGCGTGCCAACGCCAGATTCTCTTTCCTGTTCACGTTACTGCCGATGCAGATTGTGTACACCATTTCCCAATTCTTAATTAAACAAATCGTCCAGTCCCATTTCCGATGCCGGTTCCGCATCCGCATCCTCATATCCGCTGTCTTTGCAGGGGTCAAAACCTTCAGGCAGCTGGAACGTTTCGTTTTCATCATATCCCAAAGACTTGTCGCCAAGCACTTTTACCATATACTTCGCCCAAATAGGCAATGCCATGGAAGCACCTTGTCCGTGCAACATCGTATCGAAGTGAATATCACGGTCTTCACCGCCCACCCAGCAGCCGGACACCAGCGAAGGCGTAAAGCCCATGAACCAGCCGTCGGCATTATAGTTGGTCGTACCGGTCTTGCCACCCATATCGGCTTTTACACCCAAACGGCGGACACGTCCGCCCGTACCTTCATTGACAACTGCACGCAGCATTACCAGCATTTTATAGGCACTGGATGCGCTGATTACTTCCTGCATTTCCGGCGAGAATGTAGCCAGCACATTACCGTCGTTATCCTCAATACGGGTTACAAACAGCGGCGCAACACGAATACCCTTGTTCGGGAATGCGGTATAGGCGCTTACCATCTCTCCTACGGAGACTTCGCAAGGACCGAGACAGAGAGACACCGAAGGCACAATCTCACGGTTGCGCACACCGAAGCTGTGCACCAATCGCTTCAACTCATACGGGTTCAGTTTGCTCATCAGGTATGCTGTGATCCAGTTGTCCGAATTGGCCAATCCCCACTTCACCGTCACCATGTCGCCGTAACGTTTTTTGTTGGCATTGCGCGGTGTCCAGGGTTTTCCGTTTTCGTCTATCAATGTATATTCCACATGACGAGCCTGGTCGCAAGGAGAAAAACCGTTCTCCATAGCCAGCGAATACACATACGGTTTCATGGTAGAACCGATTTGGCGACGTCCCACCATTGCCATGTCATATTTAAAGTAGTGATGGTTCGGGCCGCCTACATACGCTTTTACATGACCGTTACGCGGATCCATCGACATGAAGCCGGCACGCAGGAAGAACTTATAATAACGTATGGAATCCATCGGAGTCATTACAGTATCTTTCTCACCGCTCCAACTGAATACAGACATTTGTTCGGGCATATCGAACGCTTTCCTGATTTCCGCTTCGGAAGCTCCGGCTCTCTTCATGATGCGATAGCGGTCGGACAGTCTCATGGCACGGTCCAGAATTTCGTCTACCTGTTCTTGCGTCAAACGGAAAGTATAAGGCGCTTTCTTCGCACCTTTCTTCTCTTTGAAGAAGTACCCCTGCAATTCTTTCAGATGCTCGGTCACGGCATCCTCTGCATATTTCTGCATGCGGGAGTCTATTGTAGTATAGATTTTCAACCCGTCCGTATAAAGATTATATTTGCTTCCGTCCTTCTTCGTATTCTTTTCGCACCAGCCGAACAGAGGGTTTGTTTCCCAGTCGAGCGAATCCTCGTAATACTTCTGCATCTGCCAGCCGCGATAGTCCGATTTATCGGGCTTCTTGGCATTCAGCACACCACGCAGGTATTCACGGAAATACGTTGCAAGACCTTCGTTATGGTCTACGCGATGATAGGACAGCTTCAATGGCAATGCCTGCAACGAATCCCGTTCCTCAACGGTGATATATCCGGCCTTGCGCATCTGGTCGAGCACCACATTGCGGCGTCCGCGCGAACGTTCGTTATAACGTACCGGATTATAAAGGGAAGGATTCTTGCACATACCCACCAGTGTGGCGGCTTCCTCAATTTTCAAATCCTTCGGTTCGCAACCGAAATAGGTATAGGCGGCAGTCTTTATACCCACCGCATTATTCAGGAAGTCGAACTTATTGAGATACATCGTAAGAATTTCCTCTTTGGTATAATAGCGTTCCAGCTTCACGGCTATAACCCACTCAATGGGCTTCTGGAACAGACGTTCCACTATGTTGTCGGCGCTTGGCGAATAAAGTTGCTTGGAAAGCTGCTGGCTGATTGTACTGCCGCCGCCGGCATTCTTCTGCATCAGAATACCACGCTTCACCACGGCACGGAACAGTGCGATGGCATCAATCCCCGAATGTTCGGCAAAGCGCACGTCTTCCGTTGCAATCAGCGCATTGATAATATGGGGCGACAAATCATTGTATCCCACAAACACGCGGTTCTCCTTGCTATAAGAATAAGTTCCCAGAACTTTCCCGTCTTCCGAGAAGATTTCCGTTGCAAATTTATAATTGGGATTTTCCAAATCTTCCACAGGGGGCATATAGCCAATCCAGCCTTTTGCTATCGAGAAGAAAATAACAACGCATGTCAATGTTATCAGCGCGATGAAAATCCAAAGGACTTTTACGACTTTCTTTATCATGTCCGGTTCCTAAAATTCGTTGGTTCAATATTCAATAATGGGGCAAAGATACGGAAATATATCAAAACAACTCTCACAATTTTAATAGAAAACTCTAAATACCCCAAAAACGACAGAAGCTCCGGAAACCTGCAAAAGCACAGGCCTCCGGAGCTTCCTAACTCATTGCGGACTTTGACAGTCAGCGAAGAGACATTATTTTCCTCGCCAGCTTATCCGTCAGCCTCACATTTCCTATCCATTTTCCGAAAGTTTCCAGATTATGCAAATCCGTCCCTACCATATCGTACATACCTTTTTCCAGCAATGTTTCAGCATTTTTCATCACCTGTTTTCCATAATAACCGGAAAGCGAAAGCAAGTTCAGCTGCAACAGATAGCCCTTGTCCTTCAATTCGCAATAATCACCGTACCTCATATAAAGATAACGTTCGGGATGCGCAATCACCGGCGTATATCCGGCGAGCGATACATTATACAACAGTTCGTCCAGATTGTTTGGTGGAGAAAAATAAGACGTCTCTACCAATACACAATCCCCGCACAAAGGCTGCAATCCCTTCTCCAACCTCTCCCTGAAGCCGGAGTCCAGCATATATTCAGCTCCCAGTTCAAGTACGGTTTCTCCGGTATAGCGCTTGCACAACGTATCGAAAGCCTGCAACACATCTTCCCAGTGTTCCACACCATTCATCACATGAGGCGTCAGCCTCACCTTCTTCACTCCGAGCGATTCGAAGTACGCCAACACTGTCAAGGATTCCTCTATCGTCCTTATGCCGTCGTCCACACCCGGAAGGATATGGCTGTGACTATCCACAAAATCCCTGAAGAAACCGGTATCCGCCAACTTTGTTTTATGTCGTAAGAAAAACATACCCATAGCGTTTAAATTCCAAATATCCTTTTGTACAGCGGCTTCTTGTTCTTCCGGTTTTCATCGTTCCCGTAATTACCGTAACCATATCCGTAGCCATACCCATAACCAGTCTTTACATAATCTATTCCGTTCAGCAGAATACTCATATTCTTCATCTTTCCCGAATCATACAGTTCCTGCAACTCCGGTAACATCCGCTTGTCGAACAAGCCCGAGCGGACTACATAAACCGTCTGATCCGCCAACCGTCCGCACAACTGTGTATCCACCACAACACCATAAGGCGGGTTATCCAATAAGATATAATCATAGTTCTTTTTCAGCTCCTCCAGCAGCCGGTCGAGTCTGCCGCTCTTCAGCAATTCCGCAGGATTGGGCGGCAGCGCTCCCGATGTAATGATATGCAGCCTGTTATCATCTCCACACACCTGCACCAGTTCTTTCACATCATCCACCTTGCCGCTCAGGTAGTTCGATACACCGGTCTTTTTCATACCTATCCCTACGCTTTTGCTCAAAGAACCTTTCCGCAGGTCAAGGTCGAGAATCACTACCTTTACATTCGCCAGCGCCATGCTCATGCCCAGATTAAGCGTAATAAAGGTTTTTCCGGAATCAGGATTTGCCGAAGTCACCAGCACTACCTTTCCCACCGTTTTCTTTTCCGTATCCATAAAGTCCAGATTATCGCGCACTATTTTGAAGGCCTCACAAATGCTTTCCCTGCTGCCTTCCTGTACCACGATATCTTTCTCATGCTTATTCTTTTCAAGCGGCACTTCTCCCAAGAAAGGAATGTTCACACCCGCTTTCAGTTCTTTCTTCGTATGCACGCTGGTATTGAGCAGCGAGCGGATATAAATCCACAAGGCAGGCAGCATAATCCCCGCCAGCAAAGCAATCAGCGCTACCTGCACCTTCTTGGGTGCTACCGGCAAGTCCACACCTTCTGCCGGATCTATGATGCGGCAATTGCTCTCCGTAATGGAAAGCTGGAGCTCATTTTCCTCTTTTTTATTCAACAGAAACAGATACAGTTCTTCCTTTATCTTCTGTTGCCGTTCTATGCTTACCACATACTTCAACTGAGTAGGCACGAATGCTATCTTATTGCTGTTCTCCCGCTCCTTGTTCTTCATATTCGCCACCTGTATCTCCAGACTTGCTATCAGGTTATCCACAGCTTTTGCGATAGACAGGCGCATGGACATCAGCGTACCGTTCAGGTCACGCACGAGCGGATTATTGGCACTACTGTTGGCTATCAGCTTGTTCCTGCGCGTCAGCACCGTGTTGTACTCCATAATCAGGTTCTGCACTCCCATATCATCTATCCCGATACTTGCAGGGACAGGCTCTGTCGTCTTCGAGTTATCCTGCAAGTATTCCTTCATATATTGCGCCATATTAAGCTGATTTTCCACGCTTAACCCTTCCGTATCAAGCATGCTCGAACTTTGCAGATACAAGGCGCTTTCCGAAGCAATATCCGTCAGTCTGTTCTTTTTCTTATAATTCTCAATTTCCGCATCCACGGCAGCCAGGTCGGCTTCGATTATCTCCAACCGCTCGCCGATAAATCTGGCGGTATTTATCACAATCCTGTTTTTATCCTCGATGGCATCGTTCTTATAAACCTCAATCAATGTATTCAGTAAATCTTCCGCCCGCTGCACATTCTCGTCCTCGATGCTCAGGGCTATCAGTGACGACTGCTTGTTTGCCACCCCTACATTCAAAGCCTTGTTATATGACTCCGCTACTTCTTTCATATTTCCCTTCGTCACGTAGACCGTCTTGCCTATGCTGTTTTCGTCCGTAAACAGTGTCGATGCCACCACCATTTTTCCCACCGGAGTATTCACCGTATCTCCCGGCTGCACGGTCAGGATTTCGTCAAATTCCTCTTCTTCCTCTTCATTTTGCAGGGTCATATCCGCCAGCGTCACCTTTCCATTGTCCGACATCGTAACAGTAAGGCTTATCTGTTGTGAAGGAGTTGCATCAAGGAAGGTAACGGCAAACGGCGTGGACGTATAGAGTTCCTTCTTTCTCAGCCCGTCCCACTCCTTATAACTTATATCCAGATGCAGTATTTCGACTACCGTCCGCATCAGCCGCTTACTTTTAAAGATACCCACTTCGTTATCTACCGTGCTGCCGCCTAACGAAAACAAATCCTGAAAAGCAGCCGCACCATTGACACCCCCGCCTTTTTGCTCATCCTTCACCAATACCGTAGCGGTACGCAAAAATATCTTCGGAGAACTTTTCAGATACAGAAAACCTATCAGGACACACACCGCTACGGAGAGGATGAACCATTTCCGGTTGCGATACACTGCCGACAGCATATCGGCAATCACCGTGCCCTCCTGCCGGCGGCTGTCATTAAAATCTATGAAGTCCAAATCTTCAAACCTGTCTTTTCCCATAAACTTTTTTCTTTACTGTTTTTTATTTGAATATAAGCACGGCCAAGGATACCATTACCGATAGTATGGAAGCAAACGTACCTATGGTTCTGTTCTGGTTTATCTCCCGTTGTCCTGCCTTTACCTTATTGGGTTCTACGTACACTACGTCATTCTGTTGCAGATAATAATAAGGAGACGACAATAAATCTTTGTTCCGCAAGTCCAGCGAAACCACTACCCGCTCTCCGTTTTCTTCCCGGACAACCTTTATATTCTCGCGCTGCCCGTAAATGGTCAGGTCGCCAGCAAGGCTCAATGCGTCCAGCAAGGTGATGCGGTCGCTGGTTATCTCGAATGTTCCCGGCCGGTTCACTTCCCCCAATACCGATACTTTGAAGTTCAGGAACTGGATGGTTACGATGGGATCTTTTACCAGTCCCTTTTCTATCAACTGGTTTTTGATATATTTTGTCAGTTCTGCACGTGTCATTCCCTGTACTTTGATAACTCCCAACTGCGGAAAGTCAATATTTCCCTCTTTGTCCACCAGATACCCCAATACCCGGTTCTGTCCTCCTGCATATCCGGTATTGCTGTTAGCTATCTGATAACTTACCATCGGCAGATTGAACATCTGTGCCAGTTCGGGGTCTTTACTGTTCACCATAATGGAAAGCAAATCATCCGGATGAATCCTGAGGTCATAATCCTGGGTTATCTTTTGCCGATAGTCATCCGGCACATCTTGCAGGTACGAAATCTGTTTTTGCGACGCACAACCCGCCAGGACACATAGTACAAAGGCTATGTATCCATACTTCTTCATGTTCTTTATCATATTATTTTATCGATTGTTTTTTTAGATTAGTGCATAAAAGCTACGAGTACTTTTTTAACTGCGTTCTTTATATGCTGACAAATAAACTCATTCATCCATCCCCAGCCAAAATCAAACCAACGTTGCGGATGGGTATTGATAATCAGCTTTTCAGGAAGCTCGTCATTACCGATTAAAGTAATCAGTCGGCGGGTATTTTTGACTTTCAGTTCCAAGCCGCCTTCTACTTTATCCCTTACACTCGCCCCTGTCTTATTCCATGCCCGCCCCGTATCTGTGATATAGAGTACTTTCGTATAATCCACATCAAAATACGGTTCTCCGATAATCCCCGCTTCTCTATAATTATATTTCTCCCACAGTTTCCGGTTATCCCACCTGCTGAGCGGACTTCCGTGCATGCAAACAGTCTTGGCCGGATAAAAACGGCGTATTTCGGCCAAATGTACCTTGAAATGTTCAAAAGCCTTTTCGTAGTTGCCTTTGGCAATTGTCAGGTCTTCGTAATGATAAGACATTTCATGTCCCAGAGCCACTATCCGTTCTATTATCTCCTCATTCCAAGTTCCTTTTACAACCCTTATATAATAAGAAGCTTTGATACCCGAAGCATGTTCCATTTGTGCCATCCGTAGGGCGTTCTCCGGTCTTTTGTCGATGTCATGCCTCAATACTACGACTTTGCCGCCGGCAGGAACAGACAGAAACTCCTCGAATGTCCGGAAGGCATAACCGGACTGCTCCAGTGCGGATAAAAGAGACCGGTAAGTTTTAAGAGTGAAATCCATTATTGCTTTTTCTGTTATCAAGTTCATCCACAAACGAATACATGTACTCATTTACATCTATAAATAAATGATTGATGGTATCCCTGGCTCTCTCCTGCTCTCCGGCATAATCCTGTTTTGCTTTAAAGCGGCCTATCCATTCCTCAAAATCCATGCTTTTCCGGTTATGCAAAATTCCCAGCCTTGATGCAGCACGATTTGCCGGCATATCATATCTGATTCCTAAATAATACGACGGCACTCCCAATAAAGCAGCCTCACGCGCCATGCTGTCTCCCGAAGATATCAAAGCACAACTATAATAAATAAGAGAATGGATGCCCTCGACCGGTTCTTCCAGCAGAATCCAATCTTCAGGATACCTCTCTTTCATGGATTTATCTTCCAAAGAAAGCAACACTTTCCTACCATGAGGTATCTTCGAAGCAATACCCATAACGGCACCCGCATGTTGTCCCGTATAGTTAACCGTACCTACCGACACCTCCCTCACAAAGAAATACTCTTTGGGATGCAGTTTATATTTATCCAGGAATATTCTGTCGGGTGTAAACACATTCGGTGCCAGATATGCCCATTCCTTAAGGGCCGGCAACACTTTTACCTGAGAAGACAAGACATAACCGGGCGGCAGTTCGTAAAGGCAGTAATGAGATATTTTCGAAAACCATATTTTGGGCCTGAAATCAAAAGTCTGCGGGTCATCATCAAAAGTGTAGGAATGAAAGCCTCTCACTCTACCTATGACACTGCTTAAGAAAGCATTGGAATAAGCTATATCTATCCGCTTATCCAATGACCATAAAAACAGTTTGACAATCCGTATCAAATTGGCATCTACGATAGCCGACCATTTTGCAAGTCTGTGCCTGCCTATCACATAAATCTTTATTGCAGGATACGCAGCCAGTTCTTTCCGAACAATCAAAGGCATTTTCCCTCTGTCCAATACGGTGAGATACACAACATGCCCTTCTTCTGCCAGACGGATGATGAAATTCTTATAGAAATTATATTGCGGAGTATGGCAAATATCAAACCATACACTCTTCCTGCTCCTACCAGCAGATTCCCCTGTAACCATTTTCTTTCTCCAGCTCCTTTATCCTGACCAAATCAATTACCGCCTGTCCATCTCTGACCCTTACCGATTTGAAAATCTCGTCATTGTTGCTAATGATAATCGTTTCCGCCCAATCCAGCAAAGAGTCCATATCATCCTGCAACATACAGTTCAAATGCGGCAACTTCTCTTCAATCACGCTTTTATTCTTTCCTATCAGCCGTGCCAAAGAAACACTTCTGTCATATATCCTTATTTCATACCCCTTACCATACAATGCTTCTATCACATGTATAATAGGGCTGTTTCTCATATCATCCGTTCCTGCCTTGAAGCTCAATCCCAATACACCGATTTTCTTATGTCCTACTGCCTGAATCCACTCAATGGCGTTTTCCATGTGGTGCTGGTTGCTGCTTTCTATGGCATTCAGAACCGGCGTTTCCACATACAGGTCATGCGCCATTGTTTTCAGGGCTTTCAGGTCTTTAGGCAGGCAACTGCCGCCATACGCAAATCCCGGTTTAAAATAATAAGGGGAAATATTAAGCTGTTTGTCCATGCAGAAAATACGCATCACTTCGTGCGAATCAATGCCGTATGCCTTGCACACCCTTCCTATTTCATTGGCAAAAGTCACTTTGAGAGCATGATAGGAATTGTTTACATACTTAATCATTTCCGCCACTTCTATAGAAACCGTCTCAATGGGTGCACCCATCGGTGCATACAGCTCCGTCATAATATCCCGTGCCTTTTCACAGTCCGTACCTATTACCGTCAGTGGCGGATTCATGTAATCATTTACAGCCGTTCCCTCTCTCAGGAACTCCGGATTAGATACAACGGCAAAGTGCACATTCCGCGTCTTTCCGGACATATCCTCTATTATCTTACCCACTGCTTTATTCGTACCGGGAAATACGGTCGATCTGATGACGATAATATGAAAACCGTTTTTCTCCTTCAATGCCTCTCCTATCTCTTCGGCGGTCTGATAAATATAATTTAAGTTCAAATGTCCGTTATTCGTAGAAGGAGTACCTACGCACACGAAAGAAATATCACTTTCTCTCACAGCCTCCATGTAGTCGTGTGTAGCTCTGATTCTTCCTTGCAGATGCTGTTCCCTGATTATTTCGTCTATACCTGCCTCTACAATTGTAGGCATCCCCTCGTTTATTTTTTTAATCTTTTCGGAAGAAATGTCTATCCCGATAACTTTATGGCCGTTCTGTGCCAAACATCCCATGCCTACACATCCTACATAACCTAATCCAAAAAACGAAATGTTCATTGTTTTATTCTTTTTAAATGATTTTTCTAATTCTCTGTTGTCAAAATCTTTATCTGGTTGCTATTATTGTTTTGGCTGCATAAATTTGCTGTCCCAATTGTATTTTCACATTACAATCATAAGGTAAAATAACATCGACCTGACTACCGAAGCGAATCATTCCTAGCCAACAGCCTTTATTAATAACATCTCCGACAGATACATAAGAATCGATTCTCCTAACACTCTTAGAGGCAATTTGAACGACGCCAACAGCATAATCATCCCCTTTTATAACATAAGTATTCCGCTCATTTCTTGTAATTGCATTAAAATTCTTCAAAGACAAGAAACTCCCATCGGTATGTTTATTCAATATAATTTTACCGTCAATGGGACTACAATTTTTATGTACATCCCAAGGAGTCATATTAATTCCAATCAGCCAACAAGGAGAAGATAGTAAATCTGTCTTTGTGAGTTCCATTATCTCATTAATCATACCATTTTTTATAGAAATGGGCGTTTCATTCGGTTCTATCCTTTTGATGTATATTACATTTCCATCTGCCGGACTGACAATTTCATTTTCTTTTGCTGTAACTTTTCTTATCGGAGTGCGCCAAAAGCGAATCATTGTTACCGTATAGCCTACCGCTACCACAAATATTTCGCCCACAATCAAAGCCATAATAAACTGCAAACCAAAGTTGTTTATGGAAGAAGAGAGATAGAAGACCAGTACAGCGGCCAAAAACGAAATCACTGTAACCAGCAAATTATCCATATATAAGAACCTCAAATTCATCCTTGTCTTAAAATGGAGATAAGAGTACATTACCGTACTCGAAACAAGTAGCAATAAAAAAAGAAAAAACATCATTATTAATTATTTATGTCGTTATACAATTAGTGACGTTTAAAATACAATATGGGCGATAATAAAACATACATGAAAAACGGAAGCATATCTTTACTGTTCCAAACAGCATACTCTTTTCTCATTTTGTAGCACAAAACCACTTCTTTCCATTTTATCCTATCTTTCATTAATTCTTTCATTATGATTATAAAGTCTGTCAAACGCTCAGTCCAGGCAACTCTTTTACTAAAATTCAATTTAGGTTTTACAGATGTTCCGTTATAATAATGAATCATTTCGGTCAAGAAGCCGAAACCCAGTTGATTTGAAATACTATGCCATTTCCAAGCTCTGGTATTCACTTCTATGAATTTATAAGTAGCGGTTTTCGTATCATACATGAACTCCACTTCCGCCAATCCGAAGTATCCGGTTAATTTCAATATTTCTTCTGCTATCTTTTTTATTTCAGGAATATTACAAGTTATGGCAAAGGTGGTAGAGTTTCCAAAGTCCATAGGGTTTTGACGAATTCTGTTCACCATAATTGTAGCACGCGGCACTCCGTTTACGGCAAAAGTACCGTAAGAATACAAGTATTGAGGACCACCACTCAAAAACTCCTGAATTAAGACATTCTCCAACGGAAATCGTTTGGCAATAGCAGTAGCACGCAGGATCAGTTCATTCTTATCATTACACCGGAAAGCTTTCTTTCCAAACAGTCTATGAAAAGAGTACATGATTGAAGGTTTAATTATGACAGGATAATCCACTTCATCAGCTATCTGCTTCACATCCTCTATCGTATCCGGATACCAACTATGCGGGCATGCTATATGATTTTTTTCACAAAACCGATACGTATTACGTTTATCACTGAACAGTGTTACAGTTTCCGGTTTGGGAATTCCCATGTAGAAAGCCTCGTTGAACTCATCATAATATTTCACCAAGAATTCTATCATTTCATCATTTGTCGGAAAGAGTAAGGTTTCTTTTACATTGGTCTTGCAAGAACAAATTTTTCCATAAAGCTCTTTTTCCGTACTGTATAACAACACTTTACTCACAGCATTGGAAAAATATGCCACAGAATATCTGTCTGGAATGACAAGTATCACTTCCACCCCTATGGTATTCGCCTGTCTTGCCAACCCCAACGCCTGGATATGACTCCCCAGTATAATTACATTTCTTACCATTTTTCTATATCACAAATTTATTGTTCGGAATAACCAAATCACCCGTTTGGTTCATAATTCTCCTAAGCCCTACTTTTTCGGTTCATACTGAGCCGTATTTATCGTTTCTTATCGTATATTGATATTATCATGAGAGTCTCGCCACCTTTAAACGGGCAATATCCGAAGCTGTAGAACAAAAACTTACTCATGTCACCGGAAAAGGAAAAGCCACCAAGTATAATATTACTCCCCAGACCATGTACTGATGGCGTTCAATATCAATACCTATTTTGAAAAAGAAATCGATGAACGTACCATACAGCAAGGATTCAAATTCGAAATGGAGCGGTTGGGCATAGACTTAAGCTGGAAATCCTCACAGATAGAAGGCAATACATATTCCCTGCTCTAAACCTTAAAATTCATACTTCAAGAACCGGATTATTAAAAGGCTCTGACCGTAAGCCATGTCGAAGATATTCATAGTATTCTGACCGATAATTTGAATGTAGACAGGAATATCCGTTCCCGTCGTGTCGGCATCACCGGCACAACAAAAAAGCAATGTTTATTTTCTATCAACAAAATAACATTTCTGCTTTTAAGAGAATATTTAAGGAACAATTTGAGTTTGCGGTAAATATTTATTTTTGATAAACAACAGAGCAAATGGTACAGAAACTTAAGCCCAGTTCATTGTACTACGTATTTGGCGGCACACGGTTTCAAAACGATCTACCTGCTGCAACCAACCAGGGACATCTTTGTTTATCCAACCCAATACGGTAATCATTTTCTGATGAATCTCTTCTACCCGATGCAAATTCCAGCAAATAGATTCGTTATGAAACACCCGGTTACGGAATGAGCGGAAAGTATTCAATGGCGCAGAAACATTCTTCCGTTGCCGTTCTTTTTTGGGAAGATATGGAAAAGCACGCCTCAAATCTTTCCATAACAAACGTTCGTATTCGCTATTCAACAACGATACCCAAAAACCTAATGTCAATTCGGCTACAACCTTGGAAGGAGTGATATTTTCGTGCCGACCGGCAATCTGTTTTGATGCCTGAGTAATGTAGCGGTTCAAATTAGTCAATCCCGGTGTGACAGGAAATACGACATACCAATCTTGCCGTCCGGTCATCGTTTCCATTTCCCGGCTAAGTGCATTACGCAGAGTAACTTCAAAAACCGAAAGACTAGTGTAAAAAGCTTCTGCCAATTGCAAATTGCACTGATAATGCAATACAGCCCGTGCTTCATCATTGGGATAGCGTATAAAATATCGTTCCATACGCTTATTCGAAAAAACTTTTTCGAGAAATGATTTGTTATATATCATAATAATCAGTACTTTTGCAATGCAGTCCCGGGCGTTCCTCTCCCAGCTTTTAGTTACTGGTGATGAATCCGGGTTTTTTTATGCCCTTTTACAAAGGTACTCTTTTTGTGGTGAAAACCTATTTCTGACAACACATTTATTTTCTTGCATGGATTTTGTAAACATCCTCATAAATAGTCTGGATACGCCGGGCTATATCAGATAAATCCAGTCCCGATTGGATAATACGGTTTCTCCCATCGGTTCTTTCCCTCAATTCGAATATATGTAACAGTTTATCAGCAATATCTTCCGGTTCTCTACGTGCAATAAAACAACCGAGGATACCTGAAATCATATCTTTAACATCTCCTACATCCACGCTTATAATAGGGCAGCCGCATAGCATTGCCTCTTTGATGACCATAGGCGATGCTTCCTTGTCTGAAGTCATCAAGAGGCAATCGCAAGCATTCATCAGCAGATTAACCTGAACCCTATCATAACCTTTCAATTCTATTAACTGACATCCATTTACCAAAGTAACGGCTTTTTGCGCTAATGCGTAATTTTTTACTTTATTCTCGAATGCACCGGCAAATAATACGTATTTCCCGCTTTGTTCCCAACCTAAATCATTACGTGCTTCGTCTTTAGGAAGTTCAAAGAATGTATGCGTATCTGTTCCACATGGCAGTATGGCATAATTACTTTTTTTATACTTCGCTGTTTCATAAATGCGTCTGCTCACAAATATATTAAAAGCAGAAAGGTACATGCAAATCTTAGACAGTAATAGCCAAATGCCTCCGGAGTGAATATCACTGCCATGAAAAGTTGTAACGACAGGGACTTCCCGCTGTAAATTAGCCAACAGTCCGGACAACCCGTAATGTGCATGAATAATATCCGGATGATATTCCTCTATTTTTTTCAATAGTTTTTCTCTATTTCTCCAATACCCCCTAAAACCTTTCCCCTCCACTGGAAAATAATCTATTTGCGTATTCTTTTTTTTCGTAGACTCTGCTTGTTCCGATACAAAGGGGGAATATTTACCACAATTATGGCTTGCAACGATTAGCACTTTCATTTTTTTAAATACTGTCTTATCGGCGTATAAAAATAGCGATACAAGAATACATGAAATCTCCAAATCGGATCTCTGGGATATTCAGAATGCTGTACTCCTTGTCTTTTTAGCAAGTTATTAAATTCTGTTTCTGAAATATTCAATTCTGACAAAACACGATTAATATCTTCTTTCATCTCAACCTCATCATACATTGGTTTTTCTAATTCTAACAATGCATCTTCTCGCGTCATTTGTCCTGATACAATTAAACTTGACAAATGAGATTTACGTTTATCTACTTTAAATTTTTCAGCAAACCATTTAAGTTGTATTACTTTTGTCAATACATTTTCCAGATGTTTTGCTTTATAGTATTCAAAACCGCATGCCTTTTCTAATTCAGCTATTGCATCCTTTTTATTATAGTCTATATAATTTAATAACGCTAAGGTTTTAATATTAAAGAATTTAGACATTATCCTAATTTTATGCATGGATATTAAAGGCAATTTATCTATTTTCCCCTCTCCAAATCTCCTATTAATTGCCTTAATATGATAAACATCTGTATTCGTATATGTATTCCCCCTTTGTATTATTGATTCTAATGAAAGATTTGACCCTGATAGGAAATACTTTATATTGTGCTTTTGAGCATATTGATATAATATTGCCAATAATATATTGTCTTGAGGGATTGCAATGTTAGGAACTTCTGCTCTAATAAAAGCTCTAATTAAGTTTAAATATTGTTCTTTGTCCGGTTTAATCGTTATCAGTTTTATATTACAATGATTGCATATTCGTTTTATGTTTTGTACCGCCATATCTGTATCAAATCCGTCGTCAATATGGACAGCACATATTCTAAGTCCCCATTTTTTTGCTCCTACATAAGCTAAATATGCAGAGTCCAATCCTCCGGATATTCCCATAAGGCAATCATAATCATGACCTATTCCATCCCGTTTTATCGTATGAATAATCTCTGCTAATTGAATTGTCTTTTTTTTATCATTGCATATTTTATTTAAATTTTCAATAGCTTTGTTACAATAATTGCAATATCCATTGCTGTCAAATCTAATGTATTTGTCTGATGAGTCATCCATAATACACCTTTTACATCTTCTCATAATCTCTATTTACTATTGTTGGTTATTATTTTAGCAGGAACACCAACCGCTGTTGCATATTCAGGTACATCTGAAATAACAACGGCATTAGCTCCTATTTTTGAATATTTACCTATTTTTATTGGTCCTAAAACACACGCACCTGTTCCAATCATTACACCTTCACAAATGTGAGGTGCTCCCTTCTGAGTAGCATTCCGTCCACCTCCTAATGTTACATTATGCAAAATTCTAACATGTTCCTCTATTTTAGTATCTGCATGAATAATTACACCATGTCCATAATGATCAAATATAGTGGTTTTAGGTATATTGGTAGTATATTTTATGTCACAGCTAAAAATAAGATTATTAGCAGTATTTACTATTTTAGCAAAAAAAGTAAAATGACATTTATTCAATTTGTAAGCTATTCTTTGTAACGTTAATGGAGTCATTTTTATATATTATGTATTTTCTCTCAACAGTATTCACACAAACTGCTGTAAAGGCTAATAAATAAAAAGTAATTGAATACATTTGATATGACCTATGTAGGGCAACTAATAATATCATGGATAAAAGTAATGTAAAATATAGCAAGTCAACTTTTTTGATTATGCTTAATATTAGAAACAGAGTAATCAATACTCCAATAACACCAAATTGATAAATAAATCCTCGCCAGTTAGTTATCTGTAGTGGTCTCTCGTCATAACCATTACCTATTAGTAGTTTTCCTGAATTTAAAAAATCTGAGTAAATTTCCTTAGTTTCATTAGAAGCTCTATTTTCAACTAAATCTACAATATTATCAACCTCTCTATCTTCAAATATTCTATTTGAAGCTGTATAGAAAAAATTATTTCCACCAAAAATTATAACTAAGAACAGTAAACCGATAATTATTAGCAATACATTTTTAACACCTTTCCCAACTCCTTTTTCCAACACAATACGGTACATGATTCCCATAGTCATCAGACCGTAATATGCAGTTGAAAAAGTCAAGCAACCTATCGTAAATAAAATAAGATTACCCACTCTATTAAATCTGAATTTATCGATTGCAAGAATAAAACTGATATAAATTGCATAATGCCCAGGTTCTCCAAATACACTACATATTCGTTCCAATCCTCCTCCAATCGGAGCACTTCCTCTATATAAGCTTAAAGCAAGCCCATATATTCTATAATTGTCACCTGAATTTAGGCCTCTATCTTCCAATATATATGTGTAGTATAAAAGAGGTATCTTAAAATAATTTAGTATCCAATAGAGCAATGCTACTATTGAAAGAAAAATGAAAAGCTTTCTCAAATACGTATATCCCTTAAAGATGATAAGGTTATTTAATGGAACAATAAACATAAATATAAGAAAGTATATAAAATGTCCCCACCGCATTGTATGTACCAATGGTGTTGTAAAATATATTACAAAACATATTATACTCACTAATATTATTTTTTTTGTTTCGTTTAAACACAAACATTCTGGCACATATTGCTTTAGTGACAATGTCGAAATCATTGTGCTGGCAAGTAGTAAAAATAGTGCTAATTCAGACGGAACAAGCCACCTTATATAAGGAGACATTGACCAAAATAATACAATTACAAAATTAAAAGCAGCAAAAATGCAAAGCTTATTATGATATAGTTGGGAATTAGTGAGCATACAGATACATAAGATAATTATGAAATTTGCCTATATTATGATTGGATAATGCAAATTCCCGGGCTAACGCTCCCATAGATAATAAATCAGGTTTTAAAGAAAGTTTTTTTATTGAATTTAGTAAATCATCTTTATCGAACTTAATTAATTCGCCAAATTCTTTTTTTACTATCTTTCTCGTTAAACCAACGTCTGTAGCAATTATTGCATTTTTACAAGCCATCGCTTCAAGTAAAGATTGGCTCGGATAGTTCTCCTCCTTTTGAAGAGATAAAAATATAACACTATTTCTTAGTACATGTTTAATATCCGTATAATAGCCCAATTTTACCCTACCATTCAAATCATGCTTAATGATGATTTCCTCTATCTTTGCAAAATAACTCCCTTTACCAAGTATTACGACATTAAAGTCTGTTTGTTTTATTATTTCTAATAATATATCTTTTAATAAATGAATCCCCTTAAATTCTTCTAACCTACCAGCAAAACAAATTGTGTTCATCTTATCTTCATTACTACAATCTGTATCTTGATAATTTATAAAGCTACAAGGAGAAACAAATATATTACCACTTTTATCTGGATAATATTTCCGTATTTTATTTTGAATATTCTCATCTAAGCAATCTATTTTAAAATTTAAATTCATAATTCTTCTGAAAATAGAACCGGTGAACGTGATATCTTGCATTTCTGTTCTGGAATCAACACACGAGAATACTTTCTTTTTAGAGTACAATAGCTTTTCAAAAAGTAAAGAACTTCCTGTTATGTAGTGAATTATATCATATTTTTTTTTAGAAACCTGTATTAAAACAAATAGAATACTGAGGTAATCTATATATCGATGAAACCTCGTTTTTTTATTCCAGTTAAAACCATATTTTTTTATTTTATTATGGTTATCGAATTTAATCTCACCTAACGAATTTATTAAACTCCGACTTACTACTACTGTGTAATTATTATCTGTCTTATCTGCAATATATTTGCAATAATTATAAAATCGTTTTTCGACTCCACCTACATTCTGTGTAATAAGTAACAATAAAATTTTCATTTTTTACTTTTTATTGAATGAAAACAGTTTCATAACATATGAATAATCTATTCTGAATATGTTGGAAGCTATTAAGTATATAAAAAAATAAAGGGCAAAAGATACCATAATCACCTGTAAACTATTATTTAAAACAGGTATGTTATTACTAAACAATTTTGTTACCCATGAAAGAACAAAACTTATAACAGTGATTAAACCAACCGTTTTAAAAGGAATAATTGTACTTATATGTGTGTTAAAATACTTCGTTATATATAATAACATGGAAACAATCATCACTCCATTACATACAACATATATGGCAGTAACAACAAAAGAAGAATTAAATAAAAGGATAGATGTATATTGTAGTACAATAACACAACAAGCTCCAACAAAGTGTACTCTACTGAAGAAAGAGGTTGCACCAATTGCAATAAGTATCGGAGCATATGCAATAACCGTGAAAAAACTTGATATTAGCATTATTCTGAAGTACAATCCCGAGATATGGTATTGCGCACCATACAAAAATTCCATAACATCATAAGAATAAAAACAAAAAAACATTACCAACGGATAAGTTAGTTTTATTGTTTTTTCAAAAGCATTTTTCCAAACAATTAGAATTTCATCTTTAGCATTTACACTTTCATAGTTTTTTTGGGAGAAAAAAGGAAGTAAAACAGTGGAACAAGCATTTACTATCATTCCAACAAAGGGTAATTCTAAAGCTCCATTGGAAAACTCTGCAAAAACTTTCGTTCCAAAATACCGACTAATAAAATAACTGGTACAGTTACCTAATAGAAGTCCCCATATACTTGCTCTTAATAAAGGTATTGAAAATTTAATAATCTCCTTAAAAGACACAAGGGTCGGAGCACTTCCTTTACCTCTTAAACATCTATGTTTTAAATAATTAGCAAAGAGCAAGGATATAAGCGATGCAATTGTAAATCCTACAATAGCAGTTAAATAATTGCCTTCCAATACTATAACAGAACAACATATGCATATCAAAATAAAACTTTTTGAGACAACGTTGTACAATGCCATGTATTTATTTTTATTATATGTAGCGAATATTCCTTCAATACCCATAGTTGGCAGAAGAATAAAAGGTACTGGAGAAAAGACTTTCAAAGCCAATTCTAAATCAGGATTATTCAATATTTTTGCTAACTGCGGAGAGAAAAAGAATAAAGAAAAGGAAAACAGAGCTCCAAGTATGTAAAATACAGTTGTAATCTTTTTAACTAATGATTTTACATAACAATCATTAGTTCTTGGCAGAAAATATGAATATGTTTTAGGAAGTCCTAATGTAAAAACAATCAACAATGTGTGATACACATATATTACTTGCTTATATGTTCCATAATCTGTCTTATCAAAATATCTACTTAAAATTATTGAACTTACAATTGAAAATCCAAAAGCAAATAAACTCCCTAAAGCTACCCAAGCAGCTTGTATTGTATTATTTGACTTATTCACTGTCATCCTTTTATAATATATGAGCTATAATATCCTTAACGGTATTGTAGCTCATATTGAATATGTTTTCGATTAATAATAGTAAAAAATATGCAGATAACTAACTACCGTCCGTAACTGATATATTCACAATCACCCATAGACAATAAGCTGGTTGATATAAGTATTGATAAGGATATGGTTAAGGAGTTAAATGAACCTATCTCCTTTTTATTTATTACACGTTCAAAATTTATAGCATTCTCTTAAAACGCCTTTTTGTCATCTTCGATCCTTTCAGGCAATCTTTTAAGGCAGAGAACTGTTCCTCGGTCAGTCTACCCATTAATTCGACTTTGGTTTCTCCGTTCTCAATCTGTTCTTGGAAAACTGTAACGGGATAACTGTCTATATCTGCACCGTAAATGAAAGTATTCAAATTAAAAGAGAACGGAAGCTGCGTATCGGGATGTATGGCTATATTTTGCTTGGCAAGAAAAATATAAATGTTTATCTGACGGTCGGGAATTTCCATACATCCCTCCTGTAACTGCATATCGGCAGGTACATGGTCTTTAGAAGTGGGTAAGGATGCCAGTATCATCGCATTCTCCGCTTCTTTAAGCACAACGAAAAATTTATTTTTAGGACAAGCTCCGTTTTTAAATATAAAAGGAGAAAATTTCAGTAAGTTACCCTCCTTAAACATGTTCCTGAGCTTTTAGGATATTGGCAGTCTGATGAATGGCAAGGCTCTCCTTGTAATCTTCCCGCGCACAATCGGACAATTCCTCAGAGAAATCTATGGTATAATCGGAATTATTGCATAAACCTTTGTTGAAGGCAGTCAGCAATCCATGCTTTTTAGCGGCATTGAACCATAAAGAGCCCTCTTTATGCACTTCCGCCACTAACTGTTTGGCTGTTTTCTTGCCATACTTCCGGATGATTTCATCCATCATCTCCATTTCGCAGTCCGAAAACTCATCATCACAGAAAGGCTTGATTGCCCTAATATACGTAGCATCTTTTTGTACCTCTGTTTTTACAAAATCTTTCAACAGGAAAGGGCCGTCAGACAAATCGATGAAAATATCCTTGGCAACGGGCCCGGCTTGCCATATCTCAAAAGGCAACCCCATGAAAGGTACATGATAACGTTTCACCATATATTCCTCCATTAAAAACAGCAGTTTTAGTAATTTCGTTTTACTGAGCTGTTCCGTATGATTGGCAATATAGATGACGGCATTACCCAATTTTTGTCTGCTGTCTTCTGAGAATTTACACATAAGTTTACCTTTTTCTCGTACAAAGAACGACATTTAAATTGATGACAACAAATATTTCAGTGAATATTTGCCGAACGTACCGGCTTCTTACTCAATAATCCAGCTCTCGACATTCCTCGCCTCATTACTGAAATTGACCCCGATTTTAATAAGAAGCTATCTTCTTGTTTATTCGTCCGTTTTCTCCCCGCACCCGGCGCTGTTCCGGATACGGCTCACGATAAAGTCCGGTTCCTCAATCATCACGAAGCGCTTGCCGTCCGTCAGGCAGAAAACCGAGATGTTGCCGGTATGGAACTCCGGATATGACAGGTTGCCACCCTCTTTTATAACTTTTCGTTACGCGCGCGAGAAATTATTGATAAATGTAACGATTACATTTATCATTTGTAAAACACATACCCCTGTAAAAGTTGGAAATATGGCCGGCAACCTGTCAACTACGGGCGGGGGACATGCAGTCGCAGATAGTCCGCTTCGAGACGTAAGCCCAACTCTGTCAATACGTTATACAGTTCCGCAGGGCGGTTTTTCAGTTCTTCCCGGTAGATGCGGAACACACTGTAATACTGGCTCAGCTTTAAACTTTCGCCCTTTTTACCTTGCCATAGGTCTGGGGGCTCATCGAGATTTTACGGCAAATTTCTTTGTCGTTCAGGCGTTTGCCACCTACCAGAATCGTGTTTTGGAGCAGTTCCAGGTAGTCGCCAAGCTCCAAGTGGACGAATTCCTGATTCAGATTTTGAGTCATCTATAAATGTTTTTTAAAGTTAATAATGTTAATATATCATCTGTCCGGTTCCCACATGCGGGAACCGCTGTTTTCCGTATCCGGCGCTTTATTCGGAACTTCACTCCGTAAAAACCCTAATAACGATAATAATGAAAGAAACTTCAATCAGCCTTTTCAAAGGTTACTCGGATACACATCCGCAGGACAGCACGTTACAGGAAATCGTAAACCTTATCCGCAACGATGCACTGGTGCGCGACCGTACCGAGAAACACCGCTATTACAGTCATAACGGGCAAAAGGCTGCCGCTGCATGGGAGAAAGCCGCCTGCCCGTGTTTTGCCGTTGCCGTGTGCTTCGGAGGCGGCAAGCAGGCAGAGAACATCACGGGCTGGACTTCGCTGGCGCTGGCAGACATCGACCATATCGACGCCGACCGCTTGCCGGAACTTATCGGACGTGTCCGCGCCGACAAGCATACGCTGCTGTCCTACACCACTATCAGCGGTACGGGGCTTCGCATTATCTACCGTACGGACTGCCTGACGGCCACTCCGGAGAAGAACCGGAAAGTCTATTCCAAAATCTTCGAGCAGGGCAACCGCTATTATGCCGACCTGCTGGGATGCGAATGCGACCTGAAATGCAAGAATATCACGAGGCTCAGCGGACTGGCACACGACCCCGACGTCTACTTCAATCCCGACGCCGCCGCCATGCCCGTCGAACTGAAAGGCGACAAGAAAGAGCAGCCCGCCAAACCCTCTATCCGTAACAGGCGGCTGGAGAAAGCGGTTGCTGCCGCTGCCGGCGAACTGGCAGAACAGGGCATCGTTTACGAAGCACACCAGCGCAACCAATACATCATGCGCATGGGGTATCTGCTCAATGCCTACGGAGTGGCGCAAACCAGCGCTACCCAGTGGGCGGTGAAACGCTTTGCCGACTACGACGGGGATGTAGCCGCCGTTTTCCGGTCGTGCTACCAACGCACCGAAGAGCATGGGCGGCGTCCGTTGCAAGGGTGGACGCCGAATGCCAGCGGCAACGACGGATTTGCCAGTGTGGAGGACATCGAACGCTTCCTCGACACGCAGGCCCGTTTCCGGTACAATGAGGCCACCGGGAAGTGCGAGACGGCCGTTGCCGGAACAGACGGCGCCGAAGGGGAATATACGGAGATAGACGACCGTTTTGTCAACACCCTATGGAGCCGTATGAGCAAGCAGGGAAAAACCGTGCGCATCAATGACATCCGTGCAATACTGCACTCGGAATATACTGTTCTGTTCAATCCTTTTACCGACTACTTCGAAGGGCTGAAGCCCTGGGACGGTGTGACCGACCATATCGGGCGGCTTGCCGCCACGGTGCACGTAAAGAGCGAGCAGTCCGTATTCGAAGGTTACTTCAAGAAATGGCTCGTAGCCTCCATTGCCTCCCTTTTCGACCGGGAAACGGTGAACCACGAGATTTTCGTACTGATCGGGCCTCAGGGCAGCTACAAGACGACCTGGCTCAACAAGCTGCTGCCGCCTGCGCTGCAACGCTATTTTTACATCAAGTCCAACAATAACCGCATTACCAAAGACGATATGTTTTCGCTGGCGGAATTCGTCTTTATCTGCATGGAGGAAATAGACGAACTGGGGGCGTCGGAGCTGAACCAGATTAAGGCGATGACCACCCAGAAGGTGGTGAACGAGCGAATGGCTTATGCGCATTATAAAGAGCACCGCGCCCACATTGCCAGCCTGTGCGGAACGACCAATAACGTGCAGTTCCTGACGGACCTCACGGGTAACCGCCGCTGGCTGCCGTTCGAAATCAGCAGCATCGATAATCCTTATACGCATCCCGTGGATTACGAGGGGGTGTACTCACAAGCGTATGCACTTTGGAAAGGCGGCATGCGCTATTGGTTTGAGGACGAGGAGATAAAGCTCGTAAACCTGCACAACCGTAATTTCGAAGTGCCCAGCATGGAGCGCGAACTGATACAGGCTTATTACCGTTGCCCCCTGCCGGGCGAAGAAGGTACGTTCGTATCTACCACCGATATACTGAGCCGCATCAACTCTGCCGTGAAGCACTACCTTAGCCCCGTAAAGATAGGGCTTGTGATGAAGCAGGCGGGCTTCGAACTGACGAGGTCGAACGGCAAGCGGGGTTATCGCGTAGTGGAGCTGCCGAGAAACTAAAGGGCTACACTACGGCGCTAAAGAGCTATACTGTGCGGCTAAAGGGCTATGTTACGATGCTAAAGTCGAGGGTAGTTTACGGTTCGCCCAACGCCTCGACTATGAGCCGTACTTGCGCCGGCGTGTATGTCCGCGTTTTGTCCGAGGCGACCAGTGCATGGAGGCTGCTCCGCAGTGTGGGGTGGAAATCTATCCACTGGTTCAGCTTGCGGAAGGCGGCTTGCGGGCAAAGTCCCGGACTGTAGAGCTGGGCAAGTTCCGTGCGCCCGTATGTACGTATCTTGAAAGTTTCCATATCTTTTGAATTCTTTGTTTTTATATAAGCCAAAGATACGTAAATATCTCCACATCACAGCCGTTATATCTGTATATAACGTACAGTAACGAACCGTAACGGACGAATAGTGATAAATGCCCTTAGGCTATGTCGTATCTTCGTATTGTTGCAACAAGGATATAGAATTTTTTAATTTGAAAACTAAAAAACAAAAGAGTATGATTCGTTACAAAAAGTATCAAATGACCGGCGAAAAAAGCCCGTTGAAAGGACTGTGGTATGCACGTCCGCTGATTGAGGACACTTTCGATACCGAAAGGCTTGCCAAGCATATGGCCAACCACAACACGCCCTATTCGGAGGGGCTGATTAAGGGGGTGCTGACCGACATGATTTCCTGCACCAAAGAGCTCATCCTGGACGGCAAGAACGTAAAGCTGGACGACCTCGCCATTTTCTCCGTAGGCATCGTAAGCAGAAAGGGTGCCGCCTCGGCTGCCGACTTTACGCTGGCGGACAATGTGAAAGGCCTGAAGCTCCGTGCACGCGCCACGGGCGAGTTGAGCAACGCCCAGATTAATTTGGAAGGCCAACTGAAAGAGGCTTACAAATACAATGTGGACGGCAGCGAACCCGGCAGTGAAAACAAACCCGGCGGCAACGGCGGCGAGGAGGAAAATCCGTTAGGATAATGCCTTGAACACTTGTTTTTACATTAAAACCAAACAACATGAGCACAAAATCAAAATCGGTATGGGGCATCGTCCTCAAAGTAATCATTACAGTAGCCACTGCATTGGCAGGTGTTTTCGGTATCACGTCTTGCATAAGCTGACCTGATGAAAGCCGGAAGTTTCCTTTACCGGCTCCTCTTTCCCCGGAACACTATATTGCGGAAAGCTTTCCAAAAATAGCGCCAGTCGGTAAGGAAAGGGCTTCTGAGATACTGCTCCAGGTAGCGGCGTTCGCTTTCCTGTATTTCATCCAACGTACCGGGCATATCCGCATAAAAAGGCGGGATAAGGCCCGGTTTCGTCCGGATGCGCAGCGCACGGAGCTCTTCGGAATAAAGGCTGAAATAGTGGCTGCTCAGCGGACGCACACCTACCAGTTTCAAATCGCCCTTCATCCAGTTTATCAGCATGGGCAGTTCGTCCAGCCAGGTTTTCCGGAGAAACCGTCCGGCAGCGTTCACACGGTAGTCACCGGCAATCTTGCCGCCGCTGCACAGTCCCGCCTGTTTATAGATATACGGTTGCAGGTATTCCGAATAGGCATACATCGTCCTGAACTTGTACACACCGATGATTTTACCGCCTTTGCCCTTCCGCTTCAGACGGATAAGCAGTCCGCCCGAAGGCTTGTCGTCGCGTACCGGTTCTTTCACCTTCGCGGCAATGACGTAGAACTCTCCATGTACAATCTCCTCGTGAAGCACATCAAACCCGGCACGGTACAGCCTCCCCAGAACCTCGACACGCGTAAGCGCACGGTTCTGCCCTTTCGTCAGCCCGAAATAGAAATCCCTGGTGAAAGAGAGCTTGGGGATTATCCTGTGCCAGCAATAATCCAGGAAGAAGAGGACACGGTTAATGACTACCGGATTCTGCCGCATTATCTTCTCGCGGCGGATGCCCGCTGTGGTACAGTGGCAGGCAATGAGTCCCCCTCTCTCCATGCAATAGTTGGTATAGGAGAAGAGGGTGTTGATATGCCGCACACGATTGAGCGGACACCGGTGGATAACGAGCCGGGGCAGACGCACTTTATGCGCAAGCACGGCTTCGGGTTCCGGCGAGTCCATGAGCATTGTTACCGGCGAAAACGCCTCACGGCTTTCCTGTATCCGGCGGAGCAGCTCCGAGGAGTTCTCCGCTTCGTGCACGAGCCTCAGCAACAGCGTCACGTCACGGTTCTCCAATAGCTCCGTGTGTTCGATGCCTGTGTTTATCCCCACTTCCGTCACATCGTCCAGCAGAGGCTCTTCGTAGAAGAAAGGGATTTTCCGGTAAACCAGCCGTCTGACGGCACAGTACAACGCCCATTCGAGCACAATGATGATGCCGGTGGCAAGAATAATGGAATAGTCGTATTCGTAGCCGGGCACGCAATGCCGGTACAGGGTGCAGAGGAACAGCCCCGAAAGTACGTCCAGCGCGAAGATTCCCAGAAACGCATAACGTATCCTCTTGTATGCACCGAACTGCAACTTGCGCGACACTCCGCCCAGCACCACCCAGACAACCGCCGAAAGCACCAGCCAGTACCAGCGGGGCATATCGCCGAAGTAGCGTGCCAGCCAGAAGGCGGACAGGGCAATCAGCAGGTCGGACCAGAGTATCAGAAAATTCCGGCGGAATGCAGAGGACATAAACTTGTGTATTTGGTTGGAAAACGCAACTTACCTTACGAACCGGGAAACGTGCCCTATCTTACGAAACCGAGTATCACGGAACAGACCGTCTCTATCTCTTCTTCCGTGATGTAAGGATGTACGGGCAGTGACAGCACCGTATCGCAAAGCCGCTTTGCCGTGGGACAGCAATCTGTGGGGGCATTCAATGCCTTATAGGCAGTCTGCCCGTGCATAGGCGTGGGATAATAGACCATGGACGGAATGCCCTGCTCCTTGAGGCACGCCTGAAGTGCATCGCGCTCTTCCCTGCTATTGAGGCAAATGGTGTACTGCGCCCAACTCGAATAGTAGCCTTCGGGCGTGACAGGAGTCTTTACCCTGCCCGCCAGCAACTTGGTGTAGAGAGCGGCAGCCTTGTTGATATCGCGCAACTCGTACTCGCGGAAAGCCTTGAACTTTATTTTCAGAATGGCGGCTTGCAAAGTGTCCAGGCGCGAGTTCATGCCGATGCGCACATTGTCGTACTTGAACATGCCCTTGCCGTGCACCCGGTAGGAATCTGCCAGTGCGGCCCATTCGTCGTTGTCGGTAAACACTGCTCCGCCATCGCCGTAACAGCCCAAAGGCTTGGCGGGGAAAAAAGAAGTGGTGGAGATGTCGCCGAAACTGCATGCACGCTTGTTGCCTATCATGCCGCCGAACCCCTGCGCACCGTCCTCGAGGATGAAAAGCCGGTGGGCATCGGCTATCTTACGGATAGCGGGATAGTTGGCGGGAAGGCCGAACAAATCGACGGTAATGATGACCTTGGGCGTCAGCCTGCCTTCCTCTATGGTACGGGCTATCTTCCGTTCCAAATCCGAGGCGTCCATATTGAACGTATCGCCATCCACATCCACAAAAACGGGCGTGGCCCCTTCCAGCGAGATGACCTCTGCCGAGGAAAAGAAAGTGAAGTCGGGCACGAATACGGCATCTCCCGCACCGATGTTCCATACTTTCAGGGCGAGGGTGAGCGCGTCCGTACCGTTGCCGCACGAAATGCAGTGTTTCACTCCTACATACTCTGCCAGCCCGGCTTCGAGCTCTTTCACGGGTCGGCCCATGATAAAGGCGCTTGCTGCCGCTACTTCCATCATGGCGGCGTCTATGTCTTGCTTCAGTACGCTGTACTGTTTCCTTAAATCTCTGAATTGCATGATATAAACCTGTTTTATCGTAAATAATTCTGGTATGAGAATCGGGGACTTGAAACCTATCAAAAATCCGCCGACGGTACGGCAAGCAGATTGCCGTTTTCCTCCTTGTACTTTCTGCCGCACGAACATGCAAGCGAAGCATCCAAGCGTGCGCCGCACTCACATACCCAGCCTATGCGGCGTGCCGGGACTCCCGCCATAAGCGCATAGTCCTGTACGTCTTTTGTTACTACGGCGCCCGCGGCGATGAGCGCGCTCCTGCCTACCGTATGCCCGCAGACCACGGTGGAGTTGGCTCCCAACGAAGCACCCTCTTTAATTAGGGTCTTGGCATATACGCCGTGTACGGGGAAATGCGCCCGTGGAGTAACGACGTTGGTAAACACGCAGGAAGGGCCGCAGAATACGTTGTCCTCCAGCTCCACGCCTTCGTAAACCGACACGTTGTTCTGGATGCGCACGCCGTTGCCCACCTTTACATTATTCGCTATGTTCACGTTCTGCCCCAGCGAACAGTTCTCTCCGATAACCGCTCCCTTCTGAATATGCGAGAAATGCCATATTTTAGTTCCTTTTCCCACCGTTGCACCCTCGTCTACATAGCTGCTGGGGTGAACGAAACAGTCATTCTTGTTGTCCATTGCTTTCTATGATTTGTTGTACGGTTTCCAGTACTTTTACTACTTCATAACCTGCCTCTCCGCTGTTTATCCCGATGGTGGAGTCGAGATGCTCCACGAAGTACCTCAGTTCCTCTTCCAGGGGCATCTTCTTCTCGTAAGGGATGATTTCGTCCGGAGCTTCCACTTTGACGGGAACGCCGTTCTCGAAATCTATCCGCTTGTTGTAGAAACGGATTTCCTTCCCGTCCGCGGCATCATCGAAGGAAAGCATGCCTTTACTGCCCGCCGCCACCAGCAACTGCTGCTTGTAGGGATGAAGCCAGGATACGTAGATGTGGGCATGCACGTTGCCGGGATATTCCAGTTGCACCAGCGTACTGTCGTACACCCTGTCCTGGAGAAACTTCGCTCCTTTCGCCTCTATCCTGCATGCCGAAGCGCCCGTGAGGTAGTCCAGCACCGAAATGTCGTGGGGCGCGAACGAGGGAAACACGCTTTCTTCCGTGCGCACCGTACCCAGGTTCAGCCGGTTGGAATAAAGGTAGAAAAGCTTGCCCAGCCTGCCGCTGTCTATCACCTCTTTTATCTTACGGTACGCCGGATGAAACAGCAGGACATGCCCCACCATCAGGCGCGCTCCCGTGCGTTGTGCCAGTTCCACAAGGTCGGCAGACTGCGCGGCGGTGAGCGTCATCGGCTTTTCCAGCATAACGTTCAGCCCTTTTTCCAGCAGTTTCCTGCCTGCCGGATAGTGAAGTTCCGCAGGAAGCGCAACCGTATATCCGTCGTAACCGCAGGCAATGGCTTCGTCCATGTCCGCATATCCCTTTATTCCGGGATACAGCTCCGTATACTCTTTCAGCCTGGCGGCATCCGCCTCTACCACTGCGGCAAGGCAACCCAGCCCCGCCAATGTGCGGATGTGGTTCTTTCCCCACCTGCCGCCGCCGATAACACATATTTTTTTATCCATAAATAAGAAGAATATTTAAACTGGCTCTAAAGCACTTCGATGTTGGTTCTCACTGCAACCGCCTTCATCACGTTCTTCGTGTCGAAAACGGCATGCGCGTATCGCTGTACAAAATCGTAATCGACATTGGTGTGTGCGGTGGTCACAACCACAAGGTCGGTATTCCGCAGCAGTCCGGCGGAGAGGGCGGCTTCGCCTTTATGCGATTTGCCGTGATACCGGAACTCGGGGATGTAAGGGTCGTAGAAGGTGACCGACGCCCCTGTTTTCTCCAGCTCCTCGATGACACGCAGGGCGGGACTCTCGCGGTAATCGTCTATATCCTGCTTGTATGCCACGCCGAGCACCAGCACTCTGGAGCCGTTCAATGCCTTGCGGTGGCGGTTGAGTATCTTGCCGCAACGCTCCACGGTGTATTCGGGCATGTGGTCGTTTATCATCATGGAAGCCTCGATCATCGATGTATGGAAGCCGTACTCGCGCGCCTTCCAGGTGAGATAATAAGGGTCCAGGGGAATGCAATGCCCGCCCAGCCCCGGTCCGGGATAGAATGCGGTGAAGCCGAAAGGCTTGGTCTTGGCTGCCTCTATCACTTCCCAAAGGTCGATGCCCATGCGGTTGCACAGGATGGCTAGCTCGTTAATCAGCCCAATGTTGATGTTGCGGTAGGTATTCTCCAAAATCTTGGTCATCTCCGCCACGGCAGGCGAAGAAACGACGTGCACCTTATCGCCCAGCACCGCTCCGTACATGGCGGCAATCACATCCTGGGCGTCTTTGCCTACGGCTCCCACCACTTTCGGCGTGTTCTTGGTTTTGTAAACCGCGTTGCCGGGATCTACCCGTTCGGGCGAAAAGCCCAGATAGAAATCCTTGCCGCACTTCAAGCCCGACCCGCTCTCAAGAATCGGCTTTATAAGCTCTTCGGTAGTGCCGGGATAGGTTGTGGACTCCAGCACCACGATGGTGCCTGCGGTCAGATGCCCGGCTATCGATTTCGCCGAACTCTCCACATAGCTGATGTCCGGTTCCTGGTGCACATCCAAAGGCGTAGGCACACAGATGGCTACAAAGTCCACATCCTTTATAAAGGAAAAATCGGAAGTAGCGCTGAGCGTACCGTTCCGTACCAGCTGCGCCAGCTCCGCATCGACCACATCGCCGATATAGTTGTGTCCGGCATTCACCTGTTTCACTTTTTCTTCCTGCACGTCGAAGCCGATAGTCCTGAAACCTGCCTTGGCTTTCTCTACGGCAAGGGGCAGGCCCACATAGCCCAAGCCCACGACGCCTACCGTGATTTTTCTTTCCGCAATGCGGGAAAGGAGTTTTTCTTTCATTATTGTCTGTTTTTTTAGATTAAAATACATGCAACCGGCTTATACGGCCCGAATGGCAGGCGGCTATTCCGCCACTTCGCAATACCAGCGGGAAATGCGCATCATCACTCCTACACCGGCAAGCGTCTTTATGAAATAGTAGCCGCCGCGGGCACGATGCAGCTTACCCGTTATCCCGGCAAAGGGCCCGTGAATGATACGGACGTTCTTGCCGGGTTTCGCTTCGGCCTCTTCGTGCGTTATATATAAGGTGTCTTTAAAATCGGGGTCGCATAATATGCGGAATTCGGTCATCTGCTTGTCGGGTATCTCACAGGGATGCTTTGTTTCTTTGTCGCAAAGCACGCTGAAAGGAACATCGCACTCCTTAAGCATCGCAAGCGTTGCCTTGCGGCTCTCGTTTTTCTGTAAAAAGACCAGATTGTGAACTACCGGGACAAGCATTTTTCTTATTTTCCCTTCTTTTTCCTTTTCAACATAGGTCATCGGAACAAAATGCACTTTCTTTCTCTCTTTTAAAAAATCACTGATTTTTAACTCCTGGCAGTTGAATGTGCGGACAGCATACCAGGGATTTTTTGTTGTTTGCTTGATTTGATCATCAAAATCGTCCATATCGGGCTTGATTATCTGTTAAAATCCACATGATGGAAAAATGTAAGTCCGATACGAAAAAACTGTATTGCAACGGAAAGGATATGCAACGTTATCAGGCCGCGGAACACGCGAACCTTACAAGTCCGGCGAATACGCTATGATGACATGAATAGAAAAATAAAACCGTAAACAATACATGAAATAAAGAAGAAAATCAAGGAAAAATCGGGGCACAGCCACTGCCGTCCGCAACCGGGAAAGCCCCCGTTGCGGGCAGAACCATGCAAAAATATGTATCGGACTTAGGCTAAAAAAAGATAGACAACCCCTTCTCCCCGCCTTGTGGATATACGGCAGGAAAATGCGGTTATCAATAAGGATATAGCCTTTTTATACCACCTCTGTACAAGAGGTACAATAATTTTCAATATATTGAGAATCAACAGTTGCCGCATGTATCCCTTTCGGAAAAGGCTTGGAACAGATATTTCTGCCTTGAAAAAAAGGCGATTCTTTTTTGCTTATTTTATTTAATCTGCATATCTTCGCGGCTGTTATAGTGCTCTATTCCGATTTCTGTGAGTTCTCACTCTTGTACAGAGGTGACCTCTTGTACAGAGGAACGCTTCCTCAACACCTCATTCAAAAGCTTCTTATTGGCAGAATTCTGCTTTCCGTTCCCGATATCCTCCACATAAATCCGGGTAGTCTTTACATCGGTATGCCCGAGCGCCTGCGCTATGACAGACATGTCCACCGAGGACATGAAAGCCAGCGTAGCCCAGGTGTGGCGCGCCACATACGAAGAGAGCGGCTTGTCTACTCCCGCCAGCTTTCCCAGAGTTTTCAGCGTCTTGTTATAATAGGAGAACTTGCGTTTGTACTCCCTGTACGCCGTATCTTCGTCCTGCGAAGTAAGAAAAGGGAACACATAGTCGCTGCCGTCCGACCGGTAACGGTTGATTATCTCCTGCATGCACGGCTCCAGCTTGATTTGCACCACCTGGTCGGTCTTACGCCGGTGATACACAAGGATGCCGCCCTTTATCTGCGATTTCTTCAGGAAAGCCACATCCACAAAAGGCATGCCGCAGGCATAGAAGCAGAACAGGAACACGTCGCGCACCAGTTGCATAAACGAACCGGGCTTCACCTGCACGGCACGTAGCTTGTTGATGTCCGCCTTCTCTATCGAACGTTTCCGGGTGCGGGAAATGCCCGTAAACACATTGCCGAAAGGTTCTTTCTGCTCCGTAAGCCCCTGCTCCACCGCCTTGTTGTAGACAGCACGCAAAGAGCGCATGTAGCAAGACAAGGTGTCCTTGCATATCCCCTTTTTCCGGAGCCATTCCCCGTAAGCGTCTATCAGCCTGCTGTCCACCTCGGCAAAGGAGATGTCCTTTTTGCCATGAAACGCAAGGAGCGAACGGAGCGCAGTGGCATAATTGTCCGCCGTACTGTGGCGGTGCATGAGACGGGTGCGCGCAATCTCCTCGCGGACAAACCCGGAGAAACTGCCGGTAGCGGCGGGAGACTCTTCCTTTTTCCTTTTCCAGCACGGAGAGCCGCCGTCGCGCCGGATACTTATCTTGAATACAATACAGATTTTAAACATGACTTTTCATTTTAACGAGAATTAAACACAAACCGCCAAGTCCGTACAGCGCAAAATCCGTGCAGGCTTGCCAACGGCGAAAGTAATGGAAAAAGAATAAAAGTTCCCGGAGATTTTCATAACCCATATTTTTTTTGCAACTTTACACTCTCGAAAAGTAAAACGAATATCAACGATATGGAAAACAGAAGTTTAGTCACTATCGCCGAACACAGCAAAGAGAAAATCCTCTATATGCTCAATATGGCGAAAGAGTTCGAGGCAAAACCTAACAGGCATCTGCTCGACGGTAAAGTTGTCGCCACCCTATTTTTCGAGCCGTCCACCCGCACCCGCTTAAGCTTTGAAACCGCCGCCAACCGGCTCGGTGCACGTGTCATCGGCTTTAGCGATCCCAAAGCTACCAGCTCGTCCAAAGGCGAGACACTGAAAGATACCATCAAGATGGTAAGCAACTATGCCGACATCATCGTGATGCGCCACTATCTGGAAGGAGCTGCACGCTATGCCAGCGAGGTGACCACAGTGCCCATCGTCAATGCCGGAGACGGAGCCAACCAGCATCCCTCGCAAACGATGCTCGACCTCTACTCCATCTACAAGACGCAAGGTACGCTGGAGAACCTGAACATCTACCTGGTAGGCGATTTGAAATACGGCCGCACCGTACACTCCCTGCTGATGGCCATGCGACACTTCAACCCCACCTTTCATTTCATCGCTCCCGAAGAACTGAAAATGCCGGAAGAGTACAAGATTTACTGCCGCGAACACGACATCAGATTCGTGGAGCACACCGACTTTACGGAAGAGATAATAGCCGATGCAGACATCCTTTACATGACCCGTGTGCAACGCGAACGCTTCACCGACCTCATGGAGTACGAACGCGTGAAGAATATCTATATCCTGCGCAACAAAATGCTGGAACATACCCGCCCCAACCTGCGCATCCTGCATCCGCTGCCCCGTGTCAACGAGATAGCCCTCGATGTGGACGACAACCCGAAGGCATATTATTTCCAGCAGGCGCAAAACGGACTTTATGCACGCGAAGCCATTCTGTGCGATGTGCTTGGCATTACGCTGGACGACGTTAAGTAAAGTATAAGGAAGTATATTACTGGTTTTATTTAGGAGACATGAAAAAACAAGAATTGCAGGTGGCCGCATTGGAAAACGGCACTGTCATCGACCATATACCCTCTGAGAAGCTGTTTACAGTAGTATCATTGCTGGGACTGGAGCAGATGAACAACAACATTACTATCGGTTTCAACCTTAAAAGCAAGAAGCTGGGAACAAAGGGTATCATCAAAATAGCGGATAAGTTCTTCTGCGACGATGAGATAAACCGCATTGCCGTAGTTGCCCCCAACGTAAAGCTGAACATCATCCGCGACTACGAAGTGGTGGAGAAACGTGAAGTGAAACTGCCCGACGAATTGCGCGGCATCGTAAAATGCGCCAATCCCAAGTGCATCACCAACAACGAACCGATGCCTACCCTGTTTCATGTGGTGGACAAGGAGAACTGCGTAATCAAATGCCACTATTGCGAGAAAGAACAGACAAGAGAGGACATAGAGATAATCTGATGAAAGAAGACTGGAAACCGGGAACCATGATTTATCCGCTGCCCGCCGTACTGGTGAGCTGCGGAAGCACCCCGGAAGAATATAACATACTGACCGTTGCATGGACGGGAACCATTTGTACAAACCCGCCCATGTGCTACATTTCCGTGCGGCCGGAACGTCACTCCTACGACATCATCAAGCGCAACATGGAGTTTGTCATTAACCTGACAACCAAGGATATGGCGCGCGCCACCGACTGGTGCGGCGTACGTTCGGGCAAGAACTACAACAAATTCGAGGAGATGAAGCTGACACCCGGCAAAAGTACCGTTGTCAGCGCCCCGCTCATCGAGGAATCTCCCTTGTGCATCGAGTGCAGGGTAAAGGAAATCGTTGCCCTCGGCTCGCACGACATGTTCATTGCCGATGTGGTGAATGTACGCGCCGACACCTCCCACCTGAATACGGAAACCGGAAAACTGGAGCTGGCAGAATCCAACCTGCTGGTCTACGTGCATGGCGGCTATTACGGGCTGGGAGAGAAAATCGGGAAATTCGGCTGGTCGGTAGAGAAGAAAAAGTAATAAATAAAAATTGATTATGGGAAGAAGATGGTTACTTTTCGGGGTTTGTTTGCTGGCCTTCTCCACAGCTATGTGGGGTCAACTGCCGGTTGTGCCCGGAACGGATAAACCGGAACACCCCCAGCACACCCACCGCCACGACCGGCGGGTGAACTTCGGTATCAAGGGCGGGTTTACCTCTTCGCTCTTCCTCGTATCGGATTTAGTGCTGAACGGTACTGTCATCGACGAGGTGCAGAATAACTATAAGATAGGTTATTTCGGCTCGTTCTTCATGCGGATAAACTTCAAACGCCACTTCCTGCAACCGGAACTGTCGTACACGATAAACCGCTGCAACATCACCTTCGAGAAGCCGCTGCCCGAAGACGCGCCCGAAAGCAGCATACCCGAAATGGCCTCTATCACCTCGTCTATCCACAGCTTCGAGATTCCCGTAATCTACGGATACAACATCATTAAGGAAGGGCCTTACAGCCTTGCCGTATTCGGCGGACCGAAAATACGCTACATCTGGGACAGACAGAGCAAGGTCACTTTCGAGAATTTCGACCAGCGGGACATCGAGGAGGAACTCTATCCGCTGAACGTCAGCCTCACCGCCGGCGTTGCCGTAACGATTTCCCGTATCTTCTTCGATTTCCGCTACGACATCGGACTGCACAATATTTCAAAGCGTATCAGCTACAAGCCGGTCTATGACGAAAATGCCGGTGAGGAAGTACCTCTTGCCAACCAGATACGTTTCCACAGGCGGGAGAATGTTCTGAGTTTTTCGCTTGGCGTGTTCTTTTGACAGGAAATTTCTTACTTTTCTTACAGTTTATTCATTTATTTCTTCTAAATTTGTACGTTGTACGCTTAATAAGAGAATACAGTATTATCAAACCTATCTAATAAGCAAGAATGAAAAGAGACGATTTAATTTTCGATATCATCGAAAAAGAGCATCAACGTCAGCTCAAAGGTATTGAACTGATTGCATCAGAGAACTTCGTAAGTGATCAGGTTATGCAGGCAATGGGTTCCTGCCTCACCAACAAGTATGCAGAAGGTTATCCCGGCAAGCGCTACTACGGCGGTTGCGAAGTCGTAGACCAAAGCGAACAGATTGCCATCGACCGCCTGAAACAGATTTTCGGCGCAGAATGGGCAAACGTACAGCCGCACTCAGGTGCACAGGCCAACGCTGCCGTATTCCTCGCAGTGCTGAACCCGGGCGACAAATTCATGGGCCTCAACCTTGCACACGGCGGTCACCTCTCTCACGGTTCGTCAGTGAATACTTCCGGCATTATCTACACTCCCTGCGAGTACAACCTCAATAAGGAAACAGGACGTGTGGACTACGATCAGATGGAAGAAGTGGCCCTGCGCGAGAAACCGAAAATGATTATCGGCGGCGGTTCTGCCTATTCACGCGAATGGGACTACAAACGCATGCGCGAAATAGCCGACAAGATAGGTGCTATCCTGATGGTAGACATGGCACACCCTGCCGGACTGATTGCCGCAGGCGAACTGGACAATCCCGTGAAATATGCCCATATCGTGACCTCTACCACTCATAAGACGTTGCGTGGTCCTCGTGGCGGTGTCATCATGATGGGCAAGGACTTCCCCAACCCCTGGGGCAAGAAAACACCGAAGGGCGAAATCAAGATGATGTCCCAATTGCTCGACTCTGCCGTATTCCCCGGCATTCAGGGCGGCCCGCTGGAGCATGTCATCGCTGCGAAAGCCGTTGCCTTCGGCGAAATTCTGCAACCGGAATGGAAAGAATATGCCAAACAGGTGAAGAAGAATGCCGCTACGCTGGCACAAGCCCTGATAGACCGTGGCTTTACCATCGTTTCCGGCGGTACGGACAACCACTCCATGCTGGTAGACCTGCGCAGCAAATATCCCGACCTGACAGGTAAGGTAGCCGAAAAGGCACTGGTATCTGCCGACATCACCGTGAACAAGAACATGGTTCCATTCGATACCCGCTCCGCATTCCAGACCTCCGGTATCCGTCTGGGTACTCCCGCCATCACCACCCGCGGCGCCAAAGAAGACCTGATGCTGGAAATCGCCGAAATGATTGAGACCGTTCTCTCCAACGTAGAAAACGAACAGGTCATTGCCGATGTCCGCGCACGCGTAAATGCCAAGATGAAGGAATATCCGCTGTTCGCTTACTGATTATGAAATCGGGAAATAATAGTTTCTACAATAAAAAGTAAAAAAGATAAGCTGCGCAGTTCAAACGAACCTTGCGCAGCTTATTTTTTTATTCTCAATTTTCAATTCTCTATTTAAGAAGGCTCAGGAAAGCCCCTCTATATTGCCGTCCACTATGTCGATGTGCTCCGCTTGCGGCACTTTGGGCAGCCCCGGCATGCGGAGTATCTCACCGGCAATGGCAACAAGCATTTCCGCACCGTTGTTGATAACGATGTCCTTGATGTGGAACTCGAAGTTATTGACAGCGCCGTATATTTTTGGGTCAGCAGAGAAAGAATACTGCGTCTTGGCTATGCAGACGGGATAATGTGCGATACCCATTTCTTCGATAAGCTTCATCATCTTGCGTGAAGCGCTGCTGTAGGTCACTACACTTGCGCCATAAAGGTTGCATGCCACTTTCTCTATCTTCTGCTGTACGGTATCGTTTTCCCCGTAAGTGTATTGCAACGGGGCGGATGGTTTCTTTTCGATTGTTTCCACAACGAGGTTAGCCAAATCCACCGCACCTTCCCCACCCTCGGCAAAGGCATTGTTAATGGCGAAGCCCACTTTCAAGTCTTCTTCGCAATGACGGCGGATAGCTTCTACTTCTTCGTCCGTATCGCTGGCAAAACGGTTGAAGGCAACCACAACGGTCTGCCCGAAATAGCGCAGGTTACGGATGTGTTTGTCAAGATTGCCGAAGCCTTCCTTCAGTCCTTCCATGTTCGGCTCCTTAATGCGGTCGAGGCTGACACCGCCGTGCATCTTCAATCCCTGTGCAGTGGCAACGATAACGGTCAGTTTGGGTTGCAGACCGCTTTTGCGGCATTTGATATTATAGAACTTCTCCGCTCCCAAGTCCGCACCGAAGCCGGCTTCGGTCACTACGTAATCGCCGAAAGTCATGGCCATTTTGGTAGCGAGAATGGAGTTGCAGCCATGCGCTATATTTGCGAACGGACCGCCATGCACAAAAGCGGCTGTTCCTTCGGTGGTCTGTACCAGGTTGGGATGAATGGCATCTTTCAGCAGTACGGTGACGGCGCCTGCCACACCTAAATCTTTCACTGTAAACGGCTTGCCCTCATAGTCAAAACCAAGTATGATATTCTCGATGCGTCTGCGGAGGTCTTCCGTATCCTTTGCCAGACAGAGAATTGCCATAATCTCCGATGCAGGTGTAATGTCGAAACCGGACTCCAGAGTAACCCCGTTGGTACGTGGTCCAAGTCCGGTAACAATGCTGCGCAGGGAGCGGTCGTTCACATCGAGCACACGCCGCCAGATAATTTCTTTCAGGCCGAATCCGTCCGCCTGATGCTGGTAGATATAGTTATCCAGCAAAGCGGAAATCATATTGTGAGCAGAGGTGATGGCATGGAAATCTCCTGTGAAATGTAAATTTATCTTCTCCATAGGAAGTACCTGCGCGTAGCCGCCGCCTGCCGCTCCGCCCTTCATGCCGAAGCACGGGCCCAGCGAGGGTTCGCGCAAGGCTACGATGGCTTTCTTGCCTATCTTGTTCAGTCCCAATGCCAGGCCGATAGAGACCGTGGTTTTACCAATGCCTGCCTTTGTGGCCGTAATGGCGGTTACCAGAATCAGGTTGCTCTGCTTTACCTTCTCCTCGTCAATCAGGTGTTCGGGAATCTTGGCAATGTAGCGGCCGTAGTTCTCTACTTCTTCACGGGGAATGCCGACACTTTCGGCAACCTGCTTTATTTTCTTTAGTTCAATGCTGCGTGCTATTTCGATATCCGATTTCATATAAGACACTTTTCTTGATAAAACAAACTTTCTTTTTTGGAAGTTGCAAAGATAATGCAAATATCCGAAAGTCGTGCCATATCGTCTCCAGTCTTGACGAAGTCGGTGCAAACCGTATTACAGCAGTATGATGCGTCGCTGCATAATATCCTTCAATTGCGCCTTCAACTGACGGGCGTTAATGGGTTTGGGCATATAGCCGTCGAAGCCGCTTTCCATTACCTTCTGTTCGTCCGAAGCGTAAGCAAAAGCCGTAATTGCGATAATAGGAACTTTTGTGGAATACTTGCGTATCTCTTTCGTCGCTTCATACCCGTCCATCACAGGCATATTAATATCCATCAGTATAATCTGCGGATTGTATTTCCGGAACATATCCACCGCCTCCTGGCCATCCCAAGCATGCAATAACTGATACTCCCCGTTCAAGATGGATGCGAACAGTTTGTAATTACTGTCATTATCCTCGGCTATGAGAATGGTTAATTTATCTTTCTCTACAGCTATCGGCTGTATGTCCGCCTCCTTTGCCCTTCCATCGTCCGCCATTGCCGGTTTATAAGGAAGGGTAAACCAGAATGTAGAGCCTTTTCCTTCTTCCGAAACCACTCCGATATTACCTTTCATATGCTCCACCAGGGTCTGGCAGATGGAAAGTCCCAGCCCGGTTCCCTGCTTGAAGTTATTCAATTTGACAAAGCGTCCGAAAATTCCCTGCAGCTTATCTTCCGGAATCCCGCAACCGGTGTCACTTACATAGAAATAGATTTCCCGCCCGCGCAACTCGTAGCCAAAACGGATGCTTCCCTCGGAAGTGAACTTTATGGCATTCGTTATCAAATTGATGAGTATTTGCGACAGCCTGTTTTTTTCTGTATAGATAAAGCAGGACTCTTTCGCAGGATGGAAGCTGAACTGTACCTTATTTTTATCAATTCGGGGCGACAATGAATCGGTAAGTTCGTTCATTGTCCTGTTCAGGTCGATATTGGAATAGTGAAACTCCAAAGTACCGGCTTCAATCTTCGACAAATCCAGAATATCACTGATCAATTGCAGCAATAAAGCATTGTTGTTCTCAATAATGCTTACGTATTCCTGCCTGTCCTGCTCTTCATCGGCAGATGCCAATATGCCGGAAAAACCGACAATGGCATTGAGAGGCGTACGTATTTCATGGCTCATGTTGGCAAGGAAAGCCGATTTCAGACGGTTGGACTCTTCAGCCCGGTCTCTGGCTGTTGTCAGTTCCATTTCCATTTTCTTACGTTGGGTAATAACCAGCGACGAACCTACCAGAGTAAGCGGTTTCCCGTTTTCATCACGGGTCTCTATCGCAGCCTGCGCCTCCACCCACTCCATCCTGGGAACATGATTCTCTACGCTGATGACGCGATATTCCTCCTTTACCTTATCCGTACGCCCTTCCAGCAAGTCCTGGTAGGCTTGTTTCACACGCTCACGGTCTTCCTTGAATATTTTTGAGAAATACTCCGAGTCGGGTACGGCCAATTGCGATTCGTCCACCTTCTTACCCGTCACACCCAGCTCTATGGGCCTGTTTATGTCGCAAAGTATGGTTCTGTTCAGCAAATCCCATTTCCAGGGCACAATATTGGCAACATCCAACGCCATGGCAAGCTTCTTGTTGGTGGCACTCAGCTTCTGCTGCGCCTTGTGCAGTTCGGTGCTGTCCAGACAGAAAATATCGACCGTATTGCTTTGGTGAGTGCCTTTCAGCACTATATTGAAGAATGTGTCTATCCGCTTGAAGTAATACGGGAATGTGATGGCCTTATTCTCGTCCAATGACATCTTGATAAAATGCAGAAACTCCGGAGTGGATTCGGGAAATACCTCGCTTGCTTTCCTGCCGATTACGCTTTCCTCCAGCGAGAACATCTTTTCAAAGAGCGAATTGGTTTTCCGATATACCAAGTCTACAGGCATATCGTTTTCATCGAGAATCAATTCTTCCTGCATATAGAGTACAGGCATGTTGTTTATCAGGTTCTTATAAGAAATCATCACCTCCAATTCGTTCTGCTGCAACTTCTTCAGTTTCTCCAGGTGACTGAAACGGTATTGAAAAAACAAGGCAAGCAAGATGAAACATACAATGGCTCCTACAATGAAATAACCATATAACTCCCAGAATGTAGGCGGTTTGTTAAAAAACACGGTGCCGGCAGGACATAAGTCCAATGAAAGGCCTTTACGGAGCAAAACGCTGTAATTCAGCACAGGGGCCCCGTCGGCAGGCAGATAGAACGGGATGTCGGACGCCTTGCTGCCGGACAGTACCAATGACAGGTAGTTTACAACATTCCGGTTGTACTGGTCTTGATCGAAGACATAACCGCCCAGCATGCCCCCTGCGGTATCCTTAACCGTAACCATGCCTATTGTGAACAAAGGAACGGGAGCCGTTGCAATCAGTTGGTGAAAATTAGTCACCAAAGAGGTGTTGCCGGCAAACGAGCGTTTGTAAATCCAGGACGAGAAAAGAATCCCCGTGGTCTGAGGGTCGATTGTATAAAGCGTATCCAACAGTTCATTGGCAGAAAGCTGCTGCGGAGACAGGAACCGGTAGTTCACTTCCGGATAATTCTTCTTCAATTCCTGGCGGATAAGCCAATCGTTGGTTTGATTGCTTTGCCGCCCGTCTCCAATAAAGATGAAGTTTTTAATCTTCGGAGTCATCCGGCAAACCAGATTTATATTTTCCTTAATATAAAAGTCGGAATACAAAAAGGTCAGATTATAGGGCTTGGCCAAATCGGCAAGGGGAATCCTTTCGGCCACGTCAATAGGATACTTCCTGACATACGCTTCGGTAGGCCCTATGTAATCGGCTTCGGCACACAATACAATCGGAACGTCGCCCCACATCCTTTTAAAATCATCACGCAATACCATAGCAGGATTTCCCAACAGCAACAGCACGCTCGGCGGATTCTTTTCGTACTTACCGGAAAGCATCTTCCGGAACTGCTCCAGGATAGAGTCGTTGTCCACCAGCAACATGTCCATATGCTCGGTATAGAGAGTCATATAGGGAATGTCCTGTACATAACCCGTAACTGCGGATATTATCCTGGAACTCCAGGGAGCTGCTTCCGTATACGAGTTAATAATCAGTATATTACTGTAAGAGTCTGAGAGACTCTTCTGTGCCATAGCTTGATTTGTAAAAAAGAGAAAAAAGAAAAAACAGCAAAACAGTTCTATCGCACGGGTACGGAATGTACCTTTTTTACCTTGTTTATGCATTAAAACAACTATTATGGTAAATTATAAATGTATATCGCGATAAAAGTAGTAATAAAAAACGGTAATTGCAAAAGGCCATGGCATATTAATCCTCTCAGACTCAAAGATTTTCCTTTATTTTTACTTAAACCGCGACGTATCCACTCCTTCCCTCTTCTTTTCCTTATAACCACCGAACTTGTATGTGAACGATACGCCCAACTCGCGGAAACAAGAGTAATGGTTGGTTACATTCTGCGTCTGGAAGCGGATGCGCGGAGAGATTTGCCCGGTTTCGAATATATCGTTGCAATACAGATTCAGGACGGCCTTTCCCTTGGCAAAGCCATAGCGCAAGGCGGCATTTACATTGCCGGAAACAGGCAGGTCGTAAATTCCCTGAATCGCTTTGCTGTGCACAAATCCGGTGACGGTCAGCTTCAGGTCGGGCTTGGTGGAAAGGGTAAAGGTATTGTTCATTTGGGCAATGCCGTAACACTGCTTGCGGTCGAAGGGGATATCCCAAAAGTCGCTGTCTTTCTCGCGATGCCAGATGCCGATAAAGGTCAGGCGGGAATTCAACCAGTTCTTTACCTTAAAAGGCACTGATGCCTGTATGCCAAACTGTTGACGGTAGTCAAAGTTCAGGTATTTATAGATTTCAACCAGCCGTTGCGAGGACTGGTAAAGCGTCTGTACCGAGTAGTCCTTGGTGTGGCTGAACCAGGTGCTGAAGATGTACTTGCCCTTTAAGATATAGTTCATTTGAAACTCATAGCTTTGCGCAGGTTTCAGCAGAGGGTTGCCGTGAATCTCGGAATATCCGCCACCGATATAAGAAACGGCATCCTGCACGGCCCAATAGTCGGGATAGTGCTTATCGCTGCTCAGCGCAAGTTGCAGGATATGTCCGGGGGCAGGCATATAGTTCAGGTTGACGGTGGGATACCAATCCCACTGGTTCCAAACGGGCGTTTTATAACGCTCCACAGCCAGCGAGGCATCCAGCGAGAGTTTATCGCCGAAACTCTTGCTGAAACCTGCATAGATGTTCAGCGTTTCTTCCCGTTTGCGGGATTTCATATTAGTGAAGTTACCGGCGGAATTATCACCGGCTGCCAACGAAGTTGCATTTTCATCTCCCAACTGTTCGCCGGTCTCCGGGTCGTAGTAATATTGGTAACTGTTGTCGATGCCGGTGGTATAGACAATACCGTAATTCAGTCCCCAACCCTTGCCCAGGCTGTGTTCCTGCGCCAGAAACATTTTCCAGCGGTTAATGCGCTGGCAGTCCTGTGTAAAGAAGTCAAGCTCGTCGTTTTCCAGCAGGCGGCTGTTCAGCAACTGGTCGGACGGAGAACGGTAGTAAGTGAACTCCACACCGGCTTTCATGCCGAAAGGCGTAGAATAGTCCAGCCGGCCGTTGTGAAGCCAGTCGGTGCTGTTGCTCAACGTGGCGGACTGCTGCGAACCGTTGATATTCATCCGGTTGTGAGACGTTGTATAGTTACCGTTATAAACAAAGCTCAACTGATGGTCTTTAGCGATAGTATAATCGGCTCCCACCCGGAAACTATGCGTATGCGAACGGCCGCGGCGTACCTCATCGGTTGCCATCGGGTACACCGAGCCGTCCGCCAAAGCGTGCATAGCATCTTTGTCCGTCGTAGTGTAAGTACGGCCGTGTTTGTGCGAGTAAAGAAAATCCGTTGAGAATTTATTTCCGTTATATAAAAGGCTGGCGCGCTCCTCAAAACCTTCGTAATGCTTCTGATTGTATTTGCCGTAGAGTTCGCCCTGCCAGGAAGAGGGACCGTCCGCGGTTTGCTTCAGTTGCACGTTGATAAGTGCGCCGCGCACCTGGTAGCGGGCGGGTGCGTTGTACATCACTTCGGCTTTTTCTATCCGGCTTGCGGGGATACTCCGCAACAGTGTGTAAAGCTGTTCGACGCTGAGGGTGGTCACTTTTCCGTTCAGAATGACGGTGACACCCTGCCCTGCCAGTTGCAAGCCGCCGTTCATCTCGGTTACGCCGGGAAGCTCCTTTACGGCATCGTAGGCATTGTCCACGGGCAGGTCGCGGATAAGCCGCGGCAAGTCATACACCAGTTTGCCTTGCGAGGCTTTGACTACGGGGCGTTCACCGGTAATCATCACTTCGGGCAGGCTTTGGTAGATACTGTCCAGGCGGGCATCCGAGGTGATGATGCTGTCGGCGCTGAGGGTACGTTCTCCGCCGGTGATTTCCTGGGCGGAGATACCGGCACTAAAAAGGCTGATTACTGATAACAGATAAAATCGTTTCATACGTATTCGATGCTTTAATTTATTGTATTTGATGTTTTAGTTCGTTTTCACACCGCAAAGTACGGCATTACCCGCCCGACTTTGTGTTATCGCCTGCTTACCAAGTGTTATCTACTGTTACCGGAAGTGTTATTTAGTCTTATCGCACGATACACCGCACACCATAACTCCTTATCTTTGCCTGCACAAATATCAAGGAACCACCATGAAACTGCCTTTGAAATACATTGCCATACTCGTTATCCTGTCTTTAGCGGGTATCTTCTCCTACCAGGCCTACTGGCTCGGCGGGCTGTACCGCACCATGCGCAACGACCTGGAGCGCAACATCATAGAAGCCATGCGCATGAGCGACTATAACGAAATGATGATCCGTGTAGACAATCTGCGTACGGACAGTATCGACCACGGGGAAGTCAGCGTATCCGCCGGCTTCGAGAAGGACGACAAGGCAAGCCACACCTATGTGCGCAGCACCACTACCGTAGACCGCAACGGCCAGAAAGAAGAGACCTCCGCCCAGCAGGTCATTCATCAGAAGAGCGATACCCTTTCGATGGGTATCTCGGACAATTCCTCCGTACAGGCTATCGTCACCCGTGATGACATTGCCGCCCCGGACTCCGACGACGTACTTTTCATAGAACGGAACAAAGACCGGAACAAGGCTCAATGGCTGCATGCCGATTCAGCCCAAAAGAAGCTGGAAGCCGCCGTAAAAGACACCGGTAATCCGCCCCAGGCCGCACTGAGGGCAAACAGCGGGCTGGATGTGATTCTGCGCGACCAGAACAGCATGCTGGAACTCGCCACATATCTCCAGCGCGGCCTGCACTCCGGCCTGGATGTCATCTCCGACCCCGATGCCCTTGTATACGACAGTCTGCTCACCTTTCAGCTCAAAGACCGGGGCATCACGCTGCCCCACCGCCTGGAGCATATCTATACGAACGACAAGGCCTCTCCCCATACGTTTACAGACACGCTTACCGTGACGGGTACGCCCGGATACGTTCCAAGCCCCGAAGCCAAGCTATACGAGTACGCTTTCGACATCAGCACCCATCAGAGCTACCGCCTTTGGATGGAACCCGTTACCCCGTTGGTGCTGAAACAGATGTCGGGCATTCTGGCTACCTCGTTCGTTATCCTCATTATCCTCGGCTTCGCATTCTGGATACTTATCCGCACCATCTTGCAGCAAAAGACGCTGGAGGAGATGAAAAGCGACTTTACCAACAACATCACCCACGAACTGAAAACCCCTATCGCCGTGGCCTATGCCGCCAACGATGCCCTGCTGAACTTTAACCAGGCGGACGAAAAGGCCAAGCGCGACAAGTATCTGCGCATCTGCCAGGAACAGTTGCAACGGCTCAGCGGACTTGTCGAGCAGATACTCTCCATGAGCATGGAACGCCGCAAAACCTTCCGCCTGCATCCGGAACCGCTGTCCATGGAAAGCATTCTCGAGCCGCTTATCGAGCAGCATAAACTGAAGGCGGAGAAGCCCGTGCATATCTCTACGGACATCGAGCCTGCCGGACTTACCCTCACGGCAGACCGTACGCACTTCAGCAACATCATCAGCAACCTGATTGACAATGCCATAAAATACTCGCCCGAAGCAGCGGACGTAAACATCCGTTGCCGGCAAACCGCCTCTGCCGGACAAGGAGAGTTTGTTGAAATTGCCATCAGCGACCGTGGAACAGGTATCGCTCCCGAAAAGCAGAGCCACATATTCGATAAGTTCTACCGCGTTCCCACCGGCAATCTGCACAACGTGAAGGGCTACGGCCTCGGTCTGTTCTATGTCAAGACCATGACCGAAAAGCACGGCGGAAGCGTAACGGTAAAGAGCGAACCGGGCAAAGGAAGCACGTTCACTCTGAGGTTTCCGAACGGATAAAAGGAGTACCCGCCCGTTTCCCCCGCAAGAAACTCCGGTTTCCCTTAAGGGGAACGCGCGTTTCCTTTAAAGGGAACTGTCGTTTCCCCTAATGGGAACGGAAGTTTCTCCCGGCGGAAACGGAAGTTTACTTAGGAGAAACAGGAATATATCCCCGGAGTAAATACAGATATTATATAATAAACAAGAATAACAAGAAAGACAAGGATGTCATGGATAAAATAAAAGTATTGCTGGTTGAGGATGAAGAGACCCTCGCCATGATTATAAAGGACACGCTGGAAGGGCAAAGTTTCATTATCCACACCGCTGCCGACGGCGAAGAGGGGTTGCGCCTGTTCTTCGACCTGCGCCCCGATGTGCTGGTGGCAGACGTCATGATGCCCCGTATGGACGGCTTCGAGATGGTACGCCGCATCCGCCAGACCGACAAGCACACGCCGGTACTTTTCCTCACTGCACGCTCGGCCATCAATGACGTTGTAGAGGGCTTTGAACTCGGCGCCAACGATTATCTGAAAAAGCCTTTCGGCATGCAGGAACTGATTATCCGTATCAAAGCACTGGCGGGCAAGGCTTTCAACTTTACGGAACCTGTTCCCAAAGAGGCCACCGACTTTGAAATAGGCAATTACCGGTTCAACCCCGTCACGCAACGGCTGTCGTATACAGGAACCGGTGCTGCTCCGCATGCCGATACGGAAATGGAACTCTCACACCGCGAATCGGAAATACTGAAACGCCTCTGCCAGAACCGCAATCAGGTGGTCAATACCCAGAATGTACTGCTCGACCTTTGGGGAGACGACAGCTTCTTCAACTCCCGCAGCCTGCATGTATTCATAACGAAGCTGCGCCACAAGCTGGCGCAAGACGACCGCATACGCATCGTAAACGTGCGGGGGATAGGCTATAAACTGATAGTATAAAGAATAAGAAATAATATAAAGAAGTTTCAGAAAATTGACGGAAAGGATTATCTTTGTCTGAGAAGAAAACAATAACCGTGCCCAATCATGAAACAAGTTTGTTTTTTTATCATCGCCCTGCTGGCAAGCGTCGTTTCACTGCATGCCCAAACCGAAGCGAAGGGCGACAGCATACGCTCCCATAGCCTGCCCGACGGTACGCCGCCCGAAGGGACATTCCTGCCCGAAACGAAGAATTATGACGGCTTTCTCTTGGACATGAGCCTCATGAGAATGGAAGCTCCCCGCCTGCCCCGGTTTACGTTGGAAATACCGGATGCAAGCAAAGACTACAGCCGAATATTCCGTCTCAACCCGGACGCGACCTACTCGCAGGGGCTTTCAAATGTGTTCTCGCTCACCAACGCCACCGTTTACAGCATGAATCCGTTTGGGCTGACGGGCTTCTGGTCATCGCCGGAGAACCTGCAAATGGGCAGCTTCAAACTGAAGAACGGAATGCGTATCAATACATACGGCGAGTACGACAAGGACGGCTGGAAAGTTCCCAACCGTTCGGCACTGCCGTGGGAGAAGAACAACTTCAAGGGAGCATTTGAAATGAAATCCGCCAACGGTGCATTCGGCATACGCATCGAAGTACAGCAGGGTAACCGGACGCCGTTCTAACCGTAAACATCACAGACTGATATAATCAGATACAGCGGTTCGACCCTAACTAAAGCATAAGCTCCGGCTCTGCCAATCCTTTCTCCTTGCAGTACGCATATACTATTTCCAGAATGGTGTCTCCGTACTTCTCTACCCCTTTCTTCCCGAAATAAGGGATGCGGACAAGCATGTCCTTGTCGGCAGGCAACAGGTTGCTGATGCCCAAGATGGCCTTTTGCTGGATGACCGTGTAGACCGGCAGCCCCAAACGGGCTGCTTCCGTATTTCTCCAAGCCACCAGGCGGTCGTATAGTTCGGGATGCAGTACGTCCGAAGGCACTTGAACGGAAGATGCCGCCGTTTCTTTCCTCTTGCGGTCCTGCATGTTCTTCTCCACCGTATCCGGCATGCCTCTCCGCTTCAAGTCCTCTTTGCCGGAGACAGCATGATCACCGATAGACAGTATGGCTTTCCGCTTCAAATACCCGGCTGTGCGGAATCCGTGTTCCGTTATGTATGCCAGCAGCCCGTCTTTCAACAGGAAAAGAGTATTCAGTTCCTCTTTGGCTGCATTCAGTTGCTTCTTCAGCACCTTATTATCCGTGGCAAGAGCGCGTGGCCCTATCAATACGGGATACAAAAGCGCCATTTCATCTTTAAAGTAACCGGCTCCCGCAACAATCCGCTCCTGCAGGGTTTCGTCCGCAGCATAATCCTGTGCGGCGTCAATCAGGCGGTTGTACTGTATGCCGAACCTCTGCGCCACTTTTACCACCTTTTCGCGGAAACGCTCCACCGCCTCTTTGTAGGCGGCAAGCTGCTTGGGATAGAGTTTATAAAGATGTTCATCGACCAGCCGTACATAGCGCTGCAACGCTTGTGCCAGCGGCAGGAAATCAAACAGTTCCGACAGCAGTCCGTGAAAATAGGCACGTTGCAGTGAATGGAAGCGGTTTTCGTCTGGCTCGTTCCGGCGGGCTTCTTCCGTAAACCGGTCTACGGCACGGTCGCTGATAACAGCCTTTGCCGAAAGCGGTGCGCTGAGCACCAGGCCTTCCAGCGTCTTGCAACGGCTCAGTGCCACATACGTCTGCCCATGCGCAAAGGATGCGCTGGCGTCGATAATGGCACGTTCAAATGTAAGCCCCTGACTCTTGTGGATTGTAATGGCCCACGCCAGTTTCAGGGGAAACTGCCGGAAAGTGCCTTCAATATCTTCTACAATCTCCCTGCTGTCTTCGTCCAAGACGTATTTTGCATTCGTCCACTCCTCTTCCTGCAGCAGGAAAGTATCCCCGCTGTCTTTGGCGCGTACCTCGATACTGCCGGCAGAAACGGCGGTTACCTCACCAATCATACCGTTGTAGTAGCGGTGCTCGCCGGACGAGTCGTTCTTCACGAACATCACCTGAGCGCCTTCTTTCAGTTCGAGAACTTCGTCCGTGGGGTATGAATATTCGGGAAACTTCCCCTCGACAGTAGCACGAAACGCATAGGTACGTCCCGGAAGCTGTTCCAGTTCGTAGCTGTTGATGCGTTGCGCCTGATAGTTATGGGTGACCAGACGGATATATCCTTCCTCTTTCCGAGGCTGGAAGCCGGGGAGATAGCGGCGGTTCAGCGTTTCCAGCACCTGCGGGTCGCAATGGTTCTCACGGATGCGGTTCAGCAGTTCCAGGAAGTCTCCGTCATTCTGCCGGTATACGGTTTTAAGCTCGATGGTGCAATATTCCGTCTGCTTCAGCGCGCGGCTGGAGAAGAAATAGGGAGTGTCGTAGTACTTGCTGAGCATCTGCCATTCCTCGTCTTTCACCACGGGAGCCAACTGCTGCAGGTCGCCAATCATCAGCAACTGCACACCGCCAAACGGTTTGTAGGGGTCGCGGTAGCGGCGGAGCATTTCATCTACCGCATCCAGCAGGTCGGCGCGTACCATACTGATTTCATCAATCACCAGCAGATCCATGCTGCGTATGATATTGATTTTCTCCTTACCGAAACGGAAGCGGTAGCTTGCCTTTCCATTCGTGCTGAACGAACTTTCGGGCACATAAGGTGCAAACGGAATCTGAAAGAACGAATGGATGGTAACACCGCCAGCATTGATGGCCGCTATGCCGGTGGGCGCAACGACTACCATACGTTTGGGACTTTCCTGCTTAAGCTTACGCAAAAAAGTAGTTTTACCGGTTCCGGCTTTGCCTGTCAGAAAAAGATGAGTGCCTGTGCTTTCGATGAATTGCCACACAAGCGCTGATTCGGGGTTCTGCTCCATTGTTCTTTTCGGTTTATTTTAGAACGGTAAAGGTAGTACAAATAAACCAAGGAAAAGAAAAACCGGCCGAATGTTTTTTGCCGCACGAACGGCATCCGTAAAAAAAGAGAATGTGTGTCAAAACTAAAGTCCGCTTACTATTTGTTTCTTTTTTAGGCACGGATTACACGGAAAACACGGATTTCACAGAAAAAGAATAAAGAAAATCTGTGAAATCCGTGTAATCCGTGCCTAAAAAAAACCGTCAAGTGTATTTTGACACATCTCCTTGTTTCCTGCCGGAAAAATTATTTCATACTTCCGCCAATGATGTCCAGCAGCTCATTCGTAATCGCCTGCTGGCGGCTCTTGTTGTATTGCTTCGTCAAATCCTGAATCAGCTCATTGGCATTGTCCGTGGCAGCCTGCATGGCAAGCATACGTGCCGCGTGCTCGGAAGTGTTCGAATCCAACAAGACCGTATAAATCTTCTGGCTCAACACTTTAGGAAGAAGCTCGGCCACCAGTTGGGAAGCAGAGGGTTCTACAATATAATCATTGTTGAAACTGCTTTTTCCGACAGTCCCGGTTGCTTCTTCGGCTACCTTGCCCAAGTCGATGGGCAGATAGTTGTCTCTCGTCAGCACTTGCGAGCCCATAGACTTGAAATGATGATAAATCAGCTCCACCTTGTCGATGCGCCCTTCAAGGAACTCTTTCATCAGGTGCCCGGCAAGCTCATAAGCCTGCACATACGAAGGTTTGTCGGCCATTTCCTGATAACTGCCTTGCGGCTCATATCCCAATTTCTTTACGGCTTCTTCCACTTTCTTGCCTACGGGATACACCAGGATATTCTCCTTGCCCAGCGACCGGTAGTCTTCCAATGTACGCTCCAGCATCTTTGCCACGTTGGAGTTGAAAGCGCCGCATAAAGATGAATTGGACGAGAATGCCACAATTGCCACCTTCCCTACCGGACGTTCCTCGGTATAGGGAGACTCTACCGTAACATCCGTACTCAGGAAGTTTGTCAGAATCTCGTTCAGCTTCCGTTGATAGGGCAGCATATTCTCAATCCGCCCCTGTGCCTTATGCAGCTTGGCGGACGCCACCATCTTCATCGCCGAAGTTATCTGACGCGTACTCTTGACGGAGCTTATTCTATTTTTTACCTCTTTCAGTGAAGCCATTTCATATAGTGATTAGGGGTTAGTGATTAGCGGTTAGGGGTTGCCTAACTGCCATCTACATAAATTGCTTGGCTGCCTTTGCCGCCGTCTCTTCTATCTTCTTGCAGACATTGTCATCGATGACACCCGACTTCAACACATCGAGCACCTCCATCTGATAATCTCTTTCAAGGAATTCGAGGAAACTGCGTTCAAACTCATTCACCTTCTCCAAAGGCACATCCTTCAGCAAACCGTGCGTGCCGCAATAAAGAATGGCAATCTGCTTCTCTACAGGCATCGGACTGTACTGGGGCTGTACCAGCAAACGGGTATTCTTCTGGCCCTTGTCGATGGTGAGCGCAGTAACCGGGTCCATATCGCCGCTGAACTTGGTAAATGCTTCCAGTTCGCGATACTGTGCCTGGTCTATCTTCAACGTACCCGCCACCTTCTTCATTGCCTTAATCTGGGCGTTACCGCCTACACGGCTCACGGAGATACCTACGTCGATAGCCGGACGGTTGCCCTGGTTGAAGAGGTTGGTGTCGAGGAATATCTGTCCGTCGGTAATGGAGATTACGTTTGTAGGGATGTAAGCCGACACGTCGCCTGCCTGCGTTTCGATAATGGGAAGCGCCGTCAATGAGCCGCCGCCCTTCACTCTGCCTTTCAGGCTTTCGGGCAGGTCGTTCATCTCGCGTGCCACTTCTTCCTGGTTGATAATCTTCGCCGCACGCTCCAGCAGACGGGAGTGCAGGTAGAAGATGTCGCCCGGATAGGCCTCACGTCCGGACGGACGGCGCAAAATCAAGGATACCTCACGATACGCTACGGCCTGCTTGGACAGGTCGTCATAGACAACCAGCGCATGACGGCCGGTATCGCGGAAATACTCGCCGATTGCAGCGCCGGCAAACGGGGCGTAATACTGCAACGCAGCCGGGTCGCCCGCCGTAGCTGCCACAACGATGGTGTAATCCATCGCACCGTTCTCGCGCAGTGTATTTACGATAGATGCTACCGTAGAACCTTTCTGGCCGATAGCTACGTAGATACAGTATACGGGGTCGCCTGCCTCGTAGTTGGCACGCTGGTTAATGATGGTATCGATGGCAATCGCGGTCTTACCCGTCTGACGGTCGCCGATAATCAGCTCACGCTGCCCGCGGCCGATAGGAATCATGGCATCGACAGCCTTCAGACCGGTCTGCAACGGCTGGTTTACCGGCTGACGGTAAATAACGCCCGGAGCTTTACGCTCCAACGGCATTTCGCAAAGCTCGCCTCCTATCAGCCCCTTGCCGTCCAACGGTTCGCCCAACGGGTCGATAACACGTCCCAACATACCCTCGCCTACCATAATGGAAGCAATACGCTTGGTACGTTTCACCACGAAGCCTTCCTTGATTTTATCCGTAGGGCCTAACAACACAGCACCTACGTTATCTTCTTCAAGGTTCATCACGATGGCTTTGATACCGTTGTCAAACTCCAGCAACTCGTTCGCTTCGGCATTACGCAACCCGTAGATACGCGCCACGCCATCGCTGACTTGCAGCACCGTACCGATTTCGTCCAGTTGCACGCGGGTGTCGATGCCTTCCAACTGTTTGCGCAGAATATCGGAGACTTCGCTTACTTTTATATTTTCAGACAACATTTTATTTAGCAATTAATGTTTAGTGATTAATGATCGGTATTCGGTTATATCACTAACCACTGTTATACAATTCTTCTGTTCTTATCAATGAACTGCTGTTTCACTCTCTTTAGCTGGGTAGCAATACTGGCATCCAGACGGAAATCGTTGATGTCGAATATGAATCCGCCTTCGATTGAAGGGTCAACATCGGTCTGTAACTCCATTTTGGCATGTAGCAAATGGGAAGCGCTATTTCGGATGCGTTCCCAAATCTCACGACTTACGGGTACGGCAGTCGTCAGTTTCGCTACACCGATATGTCTGCTCTTTCTGTATAAGTCCAGATAGCTCAAACAGATATATTGCAGAAATGCCTCACGCCTGTTTTTTAATATCAGCGTAACGAAACGGGACAATTCCTGTCCGGCAGGAGCATCTCCCACTGCTGCGGTACAGATAAGCGAGAATTTCTCCTGCACCGGCAGTACAGGGTTCTCCAATGCCGCACGCAAATCAGGATGCTTCTCGAAACTCCTGCTCAACGTGCGCATTTCCGTATACAGCCTGTCTTCCGTACCCGTGCTCTTGGCATACTCCATGAGAGCCTTTGCATACCGCATCGAAACAATTCCTATATCCATTTTTCCAAAGATTAATGATTAGCGATTGGCCGTCAGCATTTCATCCAGCATACGGTCAATCATTTCCATCTGGTCTTGCTCTTTGTCCAGATTATGACGGATTATCTTCTCCGCAATATCTACCGATAGTACAGCAACCTGACGGCGGATATCACGGATAGCTTCTTCCTTCTCTTGCTGAATCTGCTGTTTCACATCATCCAGCTCTTTCTGTGCAAGGGCTTCGGCATGTTTACGCGCCTCGACAATAATCTTGTCACGCTCGTGCATTGCTTCCCGCATGATGCGCCCCTGCTCCTTGTTTGCAGCAGCAATCAACGCATCACTCTCCTCTTTCAGTTTGGCGAGCTGGGCGTTTGCCTGACGTGCCACTTCCAGCGACTGGTCTATGTAGGCCCTACGCTCTTCCACCATTTTCGTAATGACGGGAAAGCCGTATTTGGCCAGTACCACAAAAACCACGCCGAATGAAAGGAGCATCCAGAACAGCAGACCACTATCAGGTAATAACAATGACATAATTTAATTTTTTTATAAGAAGAATACCAACAGACACACAACAACCGCCAACAATGCAACACCTTCAATCAAGGCGGCGGCAATAATCATGTTCATACGAATATCTCCCGATGCTTCCGGCTGGCGTGCAATGGCTTCCATGGCAGAACTACCAATCTTGCCAATACCCATACCTGCACCGATAACAGCCAAACCAGCACCCAGGGCAGCGCCCAATTTACTAACTCCAACACCTGCCGCAGCAGCTTGCAATAATACAGATAGTAACATAACTTTCAAATTTTAAATTGTTATTTTATTAATGTTTATATTCCAGATAATCTTATCATTTTCTCATTTTATTGCCTTCTTCTCACCGGCTTTCTCCGTGTGCTCTTCCTGTGCCAGACCGATAAACACCGCCGACAGCATGGTAAACACATACGCCTGGATAAAGGCCACCAGCAATTCCAATCCGTTCATAAAGATATTGAACAGCACCGAAGCTACCGTCAGCGAACCGTTCAAGGCAGGTCCCATACTCGCCGATATGAATATCAGGCACGTAAGCACCAGCATCGCCATGTGTCCTGCCAGCATATTGGCAAAAAGACGTATCATCAAGGCAAACGGCTTCGTAAAGATTCCGAAGAACTCGATAAACGGCATCATGGGCACAGGCACTTTCAGCCACCAGGGCACATCGGGCCAGAAAATATCTTTCCAATATGTCTTGGTTCCGAAAATATTAACGGCAAGGAATGTGCACACGGCCAGCACCATTGTAATTGCAATGTTACCGGTGACATTTGCCCCGCCCGGAAACACCGGAATCAATCCCATAAGGTTGTTTATGAAGATAAAGAAGAACGCAGTAAGCAAGTAAGGGGCAAACTTACGGTACTTCGGTCCTACACAGCTCTTTATGACATCATCATTCACCATCATAATGAACATCTCCATAAACCCGACGAAACCGCCCGGAGCCGCACTGTCCTGAGGATGCCTGCGATACCAGCGGGCAACGCTCAGCACAATGATTATCAATAATACACTGTTGATGAGCAATGCCAGCGTAACCTTCGTAATGGATATATCCCACGGACGCACCTCATTGCCTGCTGCATCGTGCTCCACCAGTTTTCCTTCGTACTTGCTGCCTTCCGGAGCAATGGAAAGTCCCTCGTAACAGCCTCCGTTCTCCTCCAGACGGGAAGAAAGGAATACGTGCCACCCCGTTGTGCCGCTATATACAATGACGGGCAACGGAATGATAACCTTCGTTTCTCCGAAATCGGTGATGTGCCATTCGTACGAATCGCCGATATGCCCGAACACGATTTCCTTTACGTCTACCGTATTCTCCTCTTGCTCGGCAGGAGTCACATCGTCACGTTGGGCCATGCTGTCGAGTTCGGCCACAAGGCCGTTTTGCGCTGCGGGAATACTGTCGGCCTGCATAGAAACGGCAGGTAATGACAACCCACATGCCAGCAATACTCCGGTTAGTATGTTACGCAATTGTTTCATTTTCTTGTCTCTTTTTCTTTTTCAGCTTCCGGTTCACTTCAAAAGTGAAGAAAAACCAGGAGTCATAAGTCAAATATATCAGATAGTTAGCGATGAACGTCAACAGGAACTCTTTTGCTTCCTCACGCACTGCAACGCAATACACCAGCATCACAATGATAGATGCAAGCATCCGCATAACACGCATCAGCAGATATATCTGCAACATCCGCCCCGGCATCCGGTAACGGCAGCTTTCAACCATGTTTATCATAAACACGCCGAAAACAAGGAAGAAGGCAGGTATCAGCGGATAACCGCCGAAATAGTGGTGCGGGAATACCGAATAATAAACCCATCCGCCTATGCCGCCCACCAATACCGTTAGAAGCGCCACTTGCCACAAATAGTTCCGTTTTGTTATACTCACATCAATCCGATTTAAGGTTGGTAATCTAAAAGAGTCAGTCTATACAAACCGAAACTCTGTTGCTGTTCATCTCTACAAAACCGCCATGAATATCCAGTGCACGTTCTTCGCCGTCTTTCGTTACATAAGCCAGCGTACCTGCCTTCAACGACGATACAATGGGTGCATGTTGCACCAGAATAGTAAACGAGCCAAGCGTACCCGGCAATGTTACACTATCTACTTCGCCTGTGAAGATTTCCTTTTCCGGCGATACAATATCCAAATGCAGTCCTTTCATCTTTATAGTCTACTGAATTTTTATTTCTTTGCCTGTTCCAGCAATTTCTTTCCCTTCTCTATTGCTTCCTCGATAGTGCCGACATTCAGGAAAGCCGGTTCGGGCAGATAATCGACTTCACCGTCCAGAATCATTTTAAACCCTTTAATGGTATCTTCTATAGAGACCATTGTACCGGGAACTCCGGTAAACTGTTCGGCCACAGCAAAAGGCTGTGACAAGAAACGTTGTACACGGCGGGCACGATTTACCAATGTGCGGTCGGCATCCGAAAGTTCTTCCATACCGAGGATAGAGATAATATCCTGCAACTCCTTGTTGCGTTGGAGAATCTGCTTTACGCGCTGGGCTACTTCGTAATGCTCCTGACCTACGATATGCGGGTCGAGAATACGAGAGGTGGACTCCAACGGGTCGACAGCCGGATAGATGCCAAGTTCGGTAATCTTACGGCTCAATACCGTTGTTGCATCCAGGTGCGTGAAAGTAGTGGCGGGTGCAGGGTCGGTCAGGTCATCGGCAGGAACATATACTGCCTGTACGGAAGTGATGGAACCGTTGCGTGTAGAAGTAATGCGTTCCTGCATAGCACCCATTTCCGTTGCAAGTGTAGGCTGATAACCTACGGCCGAAGGCATACGTCCCAACAGGGCAGACACCTCGGAACCGGCCTGGGTGAAACGGAATATGTTATCAATGAAGAACAATATATCGCGCGGACCGTTCGTTTCAGACCCCATGTCACGGAAAGATTCCGCTACCGTCAAACCGGACAACGCAACCGACTGGCGCGCACCCGGCGGCTCGTTCATCTGACCGAATATCAGGGATACCTGTGATTTGGCCACTTCGTCATAGTCCACCTTGGAAAGATCCCAATGACCTTCTTCCATTCCTTTCTTAAACTCTTCGCCATAGCGGATTACACCGGATTCAATCATCTCCCTCAACAGGTCGTTACCTTCACGGGTACGCTCTCCCACTCCGGCAAATACGGAAAAACCGTTCTGCTTCTTGGCGATATTATTGATTAACTCCTGGATGAGTACAGTCTTACCTACACCCGCACCACCGAACAAGCCAATCTTACCGCCCTTACTGTATGGCTCCAGCAGGTCGATAACCTTGATACCCGTATAGAGTACCTCTTGTACGGTAGTCAAATCTTCAAATTTAGGGGGTTCGCGGTGGATAGGATAAGCACCAGTACGGTCCAGTTCTTTCATTCCGTCGATAGAGTCTCCTACAACATTCATCAGACGGCCTTTGATTTGTTCTCCTATCGGCATAGTGATCGGTCCGCCCAACGGGTAAACTTTCATGCCTCTCTGCAGACCATCCGTACTATCCATAGCTACGGTTCTTACGGTATTTTCACCAATGTGCTGCTGTACTTCCACAATCAGCCTTTTACCGTGATTCTTTCTTATTTCCAGTGCGTCGTGAATGCTTGGCAGCATCAGCTCTGCCTCTGTTCCTTCAAAATAGACGTCTACAACAGGTCCGATAACCTGAGAGATATGTCCAACAATCTGTGACATAAGCAATCTTTTTATATTCTATTTTCCTAATTATTTCCAGTAAAATTGTAAGTCGCTGCATGGAATCTTCCATCAGTCATGTCGCGTCTTTCATCGTCCAAATTCACTTGCTCTACTAACATTCGCGCCAGACTGTTTGTTCATTCAAAATAGTTACATAAACAACTTCGCAAATGTATAAACAAATCACGTCTAATTGTTCTCCTTAAAAGCATTTTTTCTATAAATTACACTATTTTGAACGATTAATACTACAATGGGAACAATTTGTTCCACACATAATAACGTTGGTTAACAATCGGTAATGCACCTAATCATAAAAAGCCATCCGTATTCTCCTAAAAAATAAGCCCTGTCTCGCGACAAGGCTTATTCACAACACAAACACAAAATAAAACACGACAAAACTACTATGCAATCTTACCTGTCTATGCCGGGGAGGCATATGTACTAATTACGGATATTCACATATACATAAGCAGCATCAGGCCGATTTGCATGTAATAAACAAATGCGGGGAAGCATTTGTTTATTTTCTGTATGTTAAAAAGTTCAAAATCATCATTCTTATTGAATGCCTCTCTCACGAAGCTTCAACTGCCAGTTCCATGCGGAGCGCAAAGTATCTTCAATACCTACTTCCGCTTTCCAGCCCAGCTCTTCGTTTGCCAGTTTCGGATCGGCCCACACCTTTACTATGTCTCCGGCACGGCGACCTACAATCTGGTAGTTCAGCTTCACACCGGTTGCCTTTTCAAACGCATTGATCAATTCCAATACGGAAAGACCGCGTCCGGTACCGATATTGAACACTTCCACTTTTTCCTTCTGTTTCTTCTCCAGGATACGGCGGATAGCTACAACATGAGCCTTTGCCAAATCCACCACATTGATGAAATCGCGGATACAGGAACCGTCAGGAGTATCGTAATCGTCACCGAATACACTCAATTTCTCACGGATACCGATAGCCGTCTGGGTGAGGTACGGTATCAGATTCTGCGGCACACCGTTAGGCAATTCACCGAGCAGTGCCGAAGGATGGGCGCCAATCGGGTTGAAGTAACGCAGCAGAATCGCATTGATGGGAGCACCGGAAGCAACCGTATCACGAACAATCTCTTCGTTGATTTGCTTCGTATTTCCGTACGGGGATTCCGCCTTCTTGATAGGAGCCTCTTCCGTTACGGGAAGATGGTCGGGCTGGCCATATACAGTACAGGAAGAAGAGAATACAATGCCCTCTACTCCATGCTTAGGCATCAGTTCGAGCAGGTTTATCAAGGAAACCAAGTTGTTGCGGTAATAAAGCAACGGTTTTTCCACAGACTCTCCCACCGCCTTGCTTGCCGCAAAATGGATAATAGCCTTGATACCTTTATATTTAGCAAACACAGCGTCGAGACCGGCGTAATCCAGGCAATCCAATTTCTCGAATGCAGGACGGATGCCCGATACCTTTTCAATGTTGTCTACAACATCTGCGCTGGAGTTTGACAGATTATCGATAATAACGACTTCATAACCTGCGTTCTGAAGTTCTACCACAGTATGAGAACCAATATAGCCGGTTCCGCCTGTAACCAAGATTTTCTCTTTCATATTAATATAGATAATTTAGCTTTTAGGTTATCATTAGGCTACAAATGTAAGGAAATAAATTCATAAAGCACGTACATGACCGGTAAAAATTAATCAAAGAATATTCACCCCTGACCGTGTACGATAACTTTGCCCATAAAAGACAAAGCGAAGAAACCGCCCTCTTCTTTTACAAAGAGAACCATTTCTTCGCTTTAGCTTAAATTCAGAGTATATCTTAGAGCTTAACTACGCCGGAGAAGCCCATGAATGCCATAGCCAGCAAACCGGCAGTAATCAAAGCTATCGGAGTTCCCTGCATGCCCTTCGGCACGTTCACCAGACTCATCTGTTCGCGCAGACCTGCAAAGAGCGTCAGCGCCAGACCGAAGCCGATAGCCGTAGAGAATGCATAAACCACACCGGTCAGCAAATCATAATCTTTCTGGATAACGAGGATAGCCACACCGAGAATACAGCAGTTCGTTGTAATCAGAGGCAAGAACACACCTAAAGCCTGGTATAAAGAAGGAGATACTTTTTTCAGGATAATCTCCACCATCTGCACCAATGCGGCAATCACAAGGATAAAGGTGATGGTTTGAAGATAGCCCAGACCGAAAGCATCGAGCACAAACTTCTGAATGAGGAACGTTACGATTGTAGCAATAGTAAGCACGAATGCCACTGCTGCCGACATGCCCAACGCCGTCTCCACTTTCTTGGATACGCCCAGAAACGGACAGATACCCAGGAATTGCGACAACACAATGTTATTGACAAAGATTGCCGAGATAAATATCAATATATATTCCATAATATCAATTCTAATTATGAATTACAAATTATGCTTTCTTGAAGCTGTTAACCAACGCAATGAGGTATCCCAAAGCAATAAACGCACCCGGTGCAAGAACAAATACCAGCATACCGTATTCTTCGGGAAGAATCGTGAGGTTGAATATCTTGCCTGTGCCCAGGAATTCGCGGACAGCACCCAATAAAGTCAATGCGATAGTAAAACCTAATCCCATACCCAAACCGTCGAAGAAGGATGCCACCGGATTATTTTTGGCAGCAAAAGCCTCGGCGCGGCCCAGTACGATACAGTTTACCACAATCAGCGGAATAAACAAACCCAGTGTCGCATAAAGTGCGGGAACGTAAGCCTGCATCACCATTTGCAGCAGTGTTACGAACGATGCGATTACAACAATGAAAGAAGGAATACGCACCATATCCGGAATAAGGTTCTTGATAGCGGAAATCACCACATTGGAACAGATAAGCACGAACATCGTTGCCAGTCCCATACCCATACCGTTGATAGCAGATGAAGTCGTACCCAATGTAGGACACATACCAAGCAGGAGTACAAACGTAGGATTCTCTTTTACAATCCCGTTCATCAATACTTTAAAATTATTCATATCTCTACTCCTTTCTTATTTAGCACTGACAGAATCAGTGAGTTCAACTTTAATAGTAGCTCCCGTAGCCGTATTTGCTCCGGCAGCCTCTTCCACATTCTTTTGAGTAGCTCCCGTAGCGCCGTCAGCGGTATTCTGACCTGCATAGGCAGCATATGCAACGTTTACGGCATTCAGGAATGCGCGCGAAGTAATGGTTGAAGCTGTAATGGCATCTACCTTACCGCCGTCCTTACTTACTGTCAGAGAAGCTTCACCGGGATTCATACCTGTAATATCTCCCTTGTTTCCTTTCTTGAACCAGTCGGCAGCCTTGGAGCCCAATCCCGGAGTCTCCACATGCGACAGCAGCGAGTAATCGATAATCTTGCCTTCGGCATCGAAGCCTACCAATACCTTCAGCTCACCGCCAAAGCCCATGGAAGTCGCTTCAACAGCAGCACCGATGAATTTGCCTTCTTTAGTGGCGGGATACACAGCGTATTGGACACCGTTTACCTCCTGAGTCTTTTTTTCGGCAATCGGGTCATTGTCAAAACCCGGAACCACGGCGCTGACAGCATCGCTCAACGTCTTGGCATTGGCCTGCGCAATAGGTTCTTTCGTCAGTTCATTTACATAAGCCAGCAATGCTACGGATATCGCAGTAACCCCCGTAAGCACCAGCAACATATTCTTTAAGGATGATTCTAACTTTTTCATTTCTTCTTCGCTACCTCCCCAAAGCGTTTAGGTTTAACATATGTGTTGATAAGCGGAGTAAACGCATTCATAATCAGAATAGCGAACGACATACCTTCGGGATATGCACCGAACAGACGGATGATGACCGTGAGCAGACCGATACATACGCCGTAAATCAGCATTCCCTTATGGCTCATCGGAGAAGTTACATAATCCGTAGCCATGAAGATAGCACCCAGCATCAGACCACCGGACAGCAGTTGCACCACCGGAGATACATAGATTTCCGGATTAACCCAATACATGATGCCGGAGAAAACGAATACCGTAGCCAAAATGGATACGGGAATGTGCCATGTAATAATCTTCTTCCACAACATATAGGCCAGTCCCAACAGCAGGGCCAATGCGCTGACTTCACCCAGACAACCGCCGTTATTACCGATCAGCAAGTTGAAAGATGAGGGAAGGTCGCTCAAAGACATGCCCGGAGCACCGCTGATTACACCTTTCATTATAGCCAACGGTGTAGCAGCCGTAGTGGCATCCGTGTAAGCGGTCAGTTGTCCTACGGCAGGCCATGTGGTCATCTGCACAGGGAACGACAGCAACAGGAACACACGTCCCGCCAATGCCGGGTTAAAAGGATTACAACCCAAACCTCCGAAAGACATCTTGCCTACACCGATAGCAAACAAGGCACCCAGAATGATAATCCAGACAGGAAGGTTGGAAGGTAAGTTGAATGCCAGCAACACACCGGTGATAATAGCGGAACCGTCACAGATGGTTGTGGTTTCTTTCTTCATCAGAAATTTGCCGATAGCCCATTCAAAGAACAGACAGGCTGCTACGGAAGTAGCCGTAACAATCAGCGCGCCCAGTCCGAAAAAGTAAAGCGATACAAGAAATGCAGGAATCAATGCTATCAGCACGCCGTACATATTCTTCTGCACGCTGTCACCGCCGTGAACGTGGGGCGAAAGGGATACGATTAATTTATTCATAAGATTATACTAAATCAATTCTTTCATTTTTTTACCTGACGTGCACGTATCATCGCTCCTACCTTACCCTTACCCAAACGGATATAGTCCAGCAACGGACGGTTGGAAGGACAAGTGAACTGGCATGAGCCACACTCGATACACGACATGACATCTTCTTTCTCTACTCTTTCAAAATCGCCGTGAGCCGATACGGTAGCAAGCAAGTAGGGTTCCAGCCCCATAGGACAGGCACTCACACATTTGGCGCAACGGATACATGGCTGCGCCTCACCGCGCTTGGCTTCCTTATCGTTCATAATCAGGATGCCGGAACTGCCTTTCGCAGTCGGCACATCCGTATTTACCAGCGCCTTACCCATCATCGGACCGCCGCCGATAATCTTGCCCGTATCTTCGGGCAGACCGCCGCAAGCGTCAATCAACTGCTTCATCGGCGTACCGATACGTGCCAGGAAGTTGGAAGGCTTGGACAAAGACTTGCCGGTAACGGTAATGACACGCTCAAACAGCGGTTTGTTCTTCTGAACAGCCTGATATACGGCAAATGCAGTACCTACATTCTGTACAACGGCACCCGTGGAGATAGGCAATGCACCGGCAGCAACCTGGCGACTGATAACAGCGTCTATCAACTGCTTTTCACCGCCTTGCGGGTACTGTACTTTCAAGGGCACAACCTCGATACCGGCATAGCCGGCAGCTACTTTCGTCATCAGCTGGATAGCATCGGGCTTATTATTCTCAATGCCGATGAATGCCTTGTTCACCTTAACGGCTTTCATCAGGATAGAAACACCTACCATGATTTCTTCGGCATGCTCCAGCATCAACTGGTGGTCGGCAGTAAGATACGGCTCGCACTCCACGGCATTGATTATGACACATTCCGCCTTGAATGCAGGCGGCGGGCACAACTTCACCTGTGTAGGAAAACAAGCGCCTCCCAAACCTACGATACCGGCATCCGCAATCTTCTTCACGATTTCCTCGGCTGTGAGATTGCACTCTTTTACCAATGTATCGGTACGGTCTATGGTCTCTTCCCACTCATCCCCCTCTACATCAATGAATACAGCCGGTTTGGCGTATCCGCTGGCATCGACGATAGTGTCGATTTTTGCGACCTTTCCGCTGACAGACGAATGGATAGCCGCTGATACGAAGCCGCCGGGTTCGGCAATCTTTGTACCTACTTTCACAACATCACCTTTAGCAACGATAGGCTTTGCAGGAGCACCGATATGCTGGCTCAACAAGATAACGGCTTTTGCCGGAATCTCTGCCTGTACGATAGGCTGATGTGCTGAAAGTTTATTTTCGTGTGGATGAACTCCACCGATTGAAAATGTCTTCAACATACAATTCTGTATTTTTAGTCGTTTAATTTCTTTTAATATTATGCTTCAGTTTTCGGAGTTTCCGGAGCAGCAGCAGTTTCAGAAGCTTGGGAAGTTTCCGCTGCTTTTTTAGGAGCTTCTGCGGGCTTTGCAGGAGTTTCCACCGGCTTCTTCGCAGCTTCCGCAACTTTCTTCACCGGCTCTACAACCTTGGAAGCAACGGCCTCTCCTTCTGCTTTCGGTTTACGCGGCGGGAAATTGAGGGCGATTATCGTACCTTGCGGACAAACTTCTTCGCATTTACGGCAAGACTTACATTTGTTCGGATCGATGTATGCCAGATTGTTCTCCAGCGTAATTGCCTCGAACGGACATACCTTTACACACTTGCCACAGCCGATGCAGGCTACGGTACAGGCCTTACGGGCTACAGCACCCTTATCCTTGTTTACGCACTGCACATAAACGCGGCGGGATTTCTTGCCTTGCGGACGGATTTCGATAATATTTCTCGGACAAGCCTTGGCACATGCGCCGCAAGCAGTACACTTGCTTTCGTCCACCTCGGGAAGCCCGGTTTCGGGATTCATGCGGATAGCACCGAACTGGCAGGCAGACACACAGTCGCCACATCCCAAACAGCCAAAGCTGCATCCCGTTTCGCCACCGTAAAGAGAAGCTGCGATAGCACAGCTCTTCGCACCGTCGTATTGATTGACACGAGGGCGGTTGGCACACGTTCCGTTACATCTTACCACTGCAACCATCGGTTCGGCAGCAGCAGCATCCAATCCCAGGATTTCGGCAACTTTCGTCATGACAGGCTGTCCGCCCACCGGACAAAGTTTACCTTCCAACGAACCTGCCTTGACGCAAGCATCGGCAAATCCGCTACAACCCGGGTAACCACATCCACCGCAGTTTGCCTGAGGCAGCACGGCTGCCACTTGTGCAATTCGCGGATCTTCATACACGGCAAATTTCTTGGAAGCCACGTAAAGAATAACCGCCGCAACCAGCGCTATGGCCCCCAATGAAATTACTGCAATCAGAATTACATTCATAAATTAGTTGTTTATTAATTATTTGTTTTATGTATTAGTTAGTTCATCGGTTTAATCGAGAAAGAGAACTTCTTTCCCAATCGCGACTTGTTCAGCCACAATATATAATAATAAGGTATAAGGAGCCCTAACGAACACAGTGCAGAGACCAGTTCGTCGTGCCACATAGCCATAAAAGCAAAAAGGGAAAAGATTAAAACAAGAAAAGGAAACACAAACGCAAGCAAAACCGCCATTACCCCCATAGACAATTCTCCGACAACCCATACACGGTCGCCGGGCTGATAAGAAGAACTTTCATCTATAACATCGATAAGCTTTTCTTTTGTATCGGCAGAACTGCAATGTCCCTTGATACTGCATGAAGCACATGCTGAAGTTTGAACAATCCTCACCTGAAGATGAGTGCCATTTATGTTTTCCACAATACCCTGATGTCTTATAGTATCCGCCATTTTGCAAAGTGTGCATTACAAATCGCGGCAAATTTACGCATTATTTGCGAACTGCAAGGGATTAGAGTGCTTTTTCTGTGTACGTAAACGCTCTTTTTCCTGTTTTTCGCAGTTTTTCGCTATTTTTTCTTCTGAAAAACAAAAAAGAGCGCCCCGCTGTCAGCGGAGCGCCCCCTTTAATCATTCGCAACAGATATGGTTACCATTTGTAATTGATACCGAAGCTCAACAATTCCTTCACCTGGAAATAGCTGTCGCCTTCGGTCGGTTTGGCACTGTCATCAAAACGGGCATGCACATAAAGTTTGGTGGAGAGATAACGGTTCAGCACAAAATTAATGGTGTTTTCCCATTCAATACGTGTCCACTCGTAACTGGTCTGGAAGTCCAACCGTGAATCCAGAACGATAGAAGGTATGATAGTCCACGAAAGCGTAGGCTGTATTTGAGAACCGAAATTATGCTTGACGCACTTACCCTCGTCCAGGCCGAACTTCACTTCGTCCACCTCTTTATTGCCCACATAGCGCAACATATAGGTCAGCGGAGCGATAAAAACAGACAAGTTAAACTTTTCCTTTTTCAGCTTATAGTCCATACCGATACTGGACGACCAATCTGCGGGTGCAAAGAATGCTGAGACCAGCTCTTCGCTATTCGCCTTGTAACTATGGCAAAACTGTGTTTTAAATTCTGTAGTAATGGTATAATACCACTTGGATGCAGCCTGAATACCCAATTTGCTATAAAGGCGGAACTGGTCGGTACTTACCAGGTAATCGTGGAACTCATCGGAAGGAGCTGAGTTGAAACCGAACTTGGCATCCAGCATATTCTCCCACTGGAGTTTCTCCCTATCGTTATAGTTGGCAAACAACTGCAGGTTGGCAAGCAAGGAGTTCGTACTTTCACCGCCCTTATACCAGTTGTCGGAAATATAGTTTTGCGTAATCTGCAACGAACCGTTTCCACCGGTCACCCACCAGTTGGGCTTTTGTATCACGACTTCCGCCTCTTCTTTCACTCTTGCCATGTTCTCCTGGGCAAAGAGTTTCACCACGGAAGGCTTGGAAGAGATTTCCTTTTCGATATTGTCCTTGAAAAGTTTTTTCTTTTTAATCTCTTTCTCGGTCATTACCACCAAGTCCGGACGATTGACGTACGTATTCATCATCACACGGTCCACAACCCTATTCGCATTCTCTTTCGACAAGAAGCTCAATGTATCGAACGGCAAGAGCTCTTTCGTCATCGCAGGTACAGTATCCGGCTTCTGGAAAGTCCAGCCAACCTGCGACAGGCGTTCCATAGGAGCATAATAATAAGTGGTGGGAACAAACATACGGTAATAGTCCGGATTGTATGCAATATACCGTTCGGGAGTAGCCGGATCATTCAAATAATCCAACACCCCGAAATATTTTTCATACAGCACAGAGACTGTATCCAACCGGTACCCGTTATCGCAGGGTTTCAGCTTCAATATCCAGTTCTGGCTCCAAATACCCGACAATGTATCCGCATTCTCCGTTGCAGCCCGCTTTCTTGTACTCTTTGCAGCATTCTGGGCTATCACCGGAAAAGAAAGCAGTGCGGCAACCAATCCTATTAAAATACGTCTATTCCTCATACTTTTCTTAAAATCTATATTTGAACGCAAAATTAAATCAAAATGTTCAGATTACAAAAGGTGGAAAGTGAAAGTTTATCAGAACCTTATTACGCACAGATATTCCACTTTTTATAATTGTTTTCACCAAACTGTTATGTACTTCCTCTTTTTTTTCATAATTTTGCGCTTTAATTTTTAGAGAAAACATTTAAAAACAGTATAGCTGTGGGAGAAACAAAGTATATTTTCGTCACCGGTGGCGTTGCCTCTTCATTGGGCAAAGGTATTATTTCGTCATCCATCGGTAAATTATTGCAAGCAAGAGGTTATAAAGTAACAATTCAGAAGTTCGACCCGTATATCAATATCGACCCGGGTACGCTGAACCCTTATGAGCACGGAGAATGCTACGTAACGGTAGACGGCCATGAAGCCGATCTCGACCTGGGGCACTACGAACGCTTCCTGGGTATCCAGACCACAAAGGCCAACAATATTACAACCGGACGTATCTACAAAAGCGTTATCGACAAAGAGCGCCGCGGCGATTATCTGGGAAAGACCATTCAGGTAATCCCTCACATTACGGATGAAATCAAGCGTAATGTAAAGCTGTTGGGCAACAAATATAAATTCGATTTCGTAATTACCGAAATCGGTGGTACGGTAGGCGACATCGAGTCTCTTCCGTACTTGGAAAGCATCCGCCAGTTAAAATGGGAACTGGGTAAAGACGCCTTGTGCGTACACCTTACTTATGTACCCTATCTTGCAGCAGCCGGCGAATTGAAAACCAAACCGACCCAGCACTCCGTAAAAGAGTTGCAAAGCGCCGGTATCCAGCCCGATGTGCTGGTACTCCGCACGGAACATGAGCTGAGCAACACCTTGCGCAAGAAAGTGGCCCTTTTCTGCAATGTAGACGAAAAAGCCGTTGTACAGAGCATCGATGCACCTACTATCTACGAAGTGCCTATTCTGATGCAGGCTCAGGGACTGGACGAAACTATCCTGAAGAAAATGGGACTTCCCGTGGGCGATACTCCGGGGCTGGGCCCGTGGCGCGCCTTCCTCGAACGCCGTCACAAGGCAGAAACGACCGAACCGGTACACATCGCACTGGTGGGCAAGTACGATTTGCAGGATGCCTACAAATCCATCCGCGAAGCCCTTTCACAAGCCGGAACATACAATGACCGCAAGGTATCCGTAGATTTCGTAAACAGTGAGAAGCTGACAGACGAAAACGTAGCGGAAGCATTGAAAGGCATGTCGGGTGTTCTCATCGGACCGGGCTTCGGCGAACGTGGCATTGCCGGAAAGTTCGTAGCCATCAAATATGCGCGTACGCACGATATTCCGACATTCGGTATCTGCCTGGGTATGCAATGCATTGCCATTGAATTTGCCCGCAACGTACTGGGATACACAGATGCCAATTCGCGCGAAATGGATGAAAAGACACCGCACAACGTTATCGACATCATGGAAGAGCAGAAGTCCATTACCAATATGGGCGGCACGATGCGTCTGGGCGCTTACGAATGCGTATTGCAAGAAGGCAGCAAAGCCTACGAGGCCTATGGCACGGAACACATACAGGAGCGCCACCGCCACCGCTATGAGTTCAACAACGCATATAAGGCAGAGTATGAAGCGGCCGGCATGCAGTGTACGGGCATCAATCCGGAATCGGACCTGGTGGAGATAGTAGAGATACCCGCCCTGAAATGGTTTGTCGGAACCCAGTTCCACCCCGAATACAGCAGTACCGTACTGCACCCGCATCCGCTATTTGTAGCTTTCGTAAAGGCTGCGATTGAAAACGAAACAAAGTAATCATCACTAATTAATAATTGAAAATTCATATTTGATTAAATGGATAAAAACACCATCACAGGCCTTGTCTTGATAGCAATCCTGTTAGTCGGATTCAGCTTTCTGAGCCGTCCGAGCAAGGAGCAACTGGCTGCACAGCAACGCTATTACGACTCCATAGCCCAAGTACAACAACGCGAAGCTGACCTGAAAGCAAAGACGGAAGCTGCCTTGGCCAATGACAAAGAGGAACAGACGGCAGACTCTACCGCTCTCTTCTTCAACGCTCTTCAGGGAACCGACTCACAGGTTACAATACAAAACAATCTGGCAGAGCTGACAGTTGCCACCAAGGGCGGACGTATTTCGTCAGCTACGTTGAAAGAGTATATGGGACAGGACAAAAAGACACCTGTTACCCTATTCAGCGGTAACGATGCTTCCATGAACTTCCTTTTCTACAACAAGAAGGAAACCATACAGACGGAAAACTACTATTTTTCGGTGGTGAACCGTACGGACAGCACCGTAACCATGCGTTTGGCGGCAGACAGCGCCAGCTATATCGACTTTAAGTATGCCATGCACAATGACACCTATCTGGTAGACTTTACAATTGACGCCGTAGGTATGGCAAACAAGCTGGCAAACACCGACTATGTAGACATCGAATGGTCGCAGCGTGCACGTCAGATAGAAAAGGGATATACGTATGAGAACCGCCTGGCGGAGTTGACCTATAAAATTACCGGAGACGGAACCGATTACCTGTCTGCCGGCAAGAACGATGAGAAAGAAGTGGCAGAACGCCTGGACTGGATTGCTTTCAAGAACCAGTTCTTCTCTTCCGTATTCCTCGCCGATGCCAACTTTGAGAAAACGAAGCTGAACTCAAAGCTGGAGACACAGGGAAGCGGCTACATCAAGGACTACTCTGCCGAAATGAGCACTGCTTTCGACCCGACCGGCAAGACTCCGACGCAACTGTTCTTCTACTTCGGTCCCAACCACTACAAAACGCTGACCGCACTCGATAAAGGACGCGAGGACAAGTGGGAGCTCAACCGCCTGGTATATCTGGGCTGGCCGTTAATCCGCTGGATAAACAAATGGTTCACCATCAACATCTTCGACTGGCTGTCCAGCTGGGGATTGAGCATGGGTATCGTTCTGCTGCTGATGACATTGATTGTAAAAGCAGTGGTATTTCCCGCAACTTGGAAAACGTATATCTCCTCTGCCAAAATGCGTGTACTGAAACCGAAAATAGACGAAATAGGCAAGAAATATCCCAAGCAGGAAGATGCCATGAAGAAACAGCAGGAAGTAATGGCGCTTTACAGTCAATACGGCGTGAGTCCGATGGGCGGTTGTCTGCCGATGCTGATTCAGTTCCCCATTCTAATGGCATTGTTTATGTTCGTGCCGAGTGCCATCGAGCTGCGCCAGCAAAGTTTCTTGTGGGCCGATGACTTGTCCACGTACGATGCGTTCATCAATTTCCCGTTCCATATTCCGTTCCTGGGCAGTCACCTCAGCCTTTTCTGCCTGCTGATGACAGTAACGAATATCCTGAACACCAAATTTATGATGCAGCAGCAGGACACAGGCGCCAACCCGCAAATGGCAGCCATGAAATGGATGTCGTACCTGATGCCCGTTATGTTCCTGTTTATATTGAACGACTATCCTTCGGGATTGAACTACTACTACTTCATTTCGACGCTTGTCAGTGTGGTAACTACCATCATCATGCGCAAAATGACGAATGAGGAAGCGCTTCTGGCACAACTGGAAGCGAACAAGAAAGATCCGAAGAAAATGAAAAAGACCGGCTTCGCTGCCCGCCTTGAAGCTATGCAGAAGCAACAGGAGCAGATGATGAAAGAAAAGCAGAACAGGAAATAAACTTCCGTTCAAGATATTTTCTCAGAAGGAAGCCGGACAATGCACTTTGCCCGGCTTCCTTTTCCTTTTTTCAAGTATATCAGTCTCCCCAAAAAAGAGTTATCGAATGTATCCCAAAAACCTATTTATTGAATATGCAGACTAAATACACCTACAAAGAAATCTGGCTTATAGCCTACCCTATTCTCATCAGCCTGCTCATGGAGCAGATGATCGGCATGACAGACACTGCCTTCCTGGGACGCGTGGGCGAGATAGAATTAGGAGCATCCGCCATTGCAGGTATCTTCTACATAGTAATGTTCATGGTGGCATTCGGTTTCAGTATCGGAGCGCAAATTCTGATAGCACGGCGCAACGGCGAACAGCAATATAAAGAGATAGGCAACCTCTTCTACCAGGGAGTCTATTTCCAGTTGGGAATGGCAGCGGTTATGTTTGCCCTCTGTTACAGCTTCGCTCCGGTGATATTGAAACGGCTTGTCTCTTCCCAGCACATCTACGATGCGGCAATGAGCTACCTCAACTGGCGTGTATTCGGATTCTTTTTCTCCTTTACGGCAGTGATGTTCCGTGCGTTCTTTCTGGGAACGACACAGACCAAAACGCTGACGCTGAACTCAATCGTCATGGTATTGAGCAATGTCGTATTCAACTACATCCTGATATTCGGAAAATTCGGAGTGCCGCAGCTCGGCATTGCCGGAGCCGCCATAGGCTCGTCGTTGGCGGAATTGGTGTCATTGATATTCTTCATCCTCTACACCCGTCACCGTATCGACATCCGCAAGTACGGACTGGACAAAATACCGGGTATCCGCTGGAACATACTCAAACGCATGCTCAACGTCTCTTTCTGGACGATGGTACAGAATTTCCTGTCACTCTCCACGTGGTTCCTGCTCTTCCTTTACGTAGAGCATCTGGGAGAACGTTCGCTGGCCGTTACCAACATCATCCGCAACGTATCGGGCATAATGTTCATGGTTATGATGGCATTCGCTTCAACCTGCGGATCGCTTGTCAGCAACCTTATCGGAGCAGGACACACCGACTGCGTGCCCGGTACGATACGGCAGCATATCCGCATAGCCTATGCGTTCGTGTTGCCGCTTGCCGTGTTCTTTGCGCTGTGCCCCAAGCTGATACTGAGCGTGTACACGGATATGCCGGAACTGCAAGAGGCAGCCGTTCCCTCGCTTTGGGTACTTTGCTCCGCCTATCTGTTCCTCGTACCCGCCAACGTCTATTTCCAGTCCGTATCGGGAACCGGAAACACGCGTACTGCCCTGGCCCTGGAGATGATAACACTGGTGGTTTATACCTGCTACATCACATACATCGTAGCTCATCTGAAACTGGACGTGGCATTTGCATGGACATCGGAAATTGTTTATTCCGTAGGAATCCTGGTGCTTTGCTATTTCTATATGAAGAAAGGGAAATGGAGTCTGAAGAAAATTTAAATTAATTTCCTATCTTCGTTACCGAAATAAATCTTCAAACATATATGAAACAATCAAACCTATTATTTATGTCGGCAGCAATGATGTTGGCATCCTGCGGCGGAACCAAAGACGCAGGACAGAACGGAACGCTTATCGAAAGATCGGATATAAAGATTGAAGGTAAGCGCATGACGCCCGAAGCGCTTTGGGCAATGGGCCGTATCGGCAGCGTAGCCGTATCGCCCGACGAGAAACAGATTGCTTACTCGGTAGCCTATTACAGCGTACCGGAAAACAAGAGCAACAACGAGTTGTTTGTCATGAATGCCGATGGCAGCAGCAACAGACAAATCACCCGCGACAGCTGGCAGGAAAGCCAACCCGTCTGGATTAAAGACGGCAAGAAAATCGCTTTCCTCTGCAACGAAAGCGGCAGCAGCCAGGTGTGGGAGATGAACCCGGACGGTACGGAACGCAAACAGCTCACCCGGTACGAGGGAGACATCGAGGGATTCGCTTTCTCGCCCAACGGCAAGAAGCTGCTTTTCATTGCGCAGGTAAAAACCGTGCAGAGCACCGCCGACAAGCATCCCGACCTGCCCAAGGCAACCGGTATCATCGTTACCGACTTGATGTACAAGCATTGGGACGAATGGGTGACAACCGCTCCGCATCCCTTCGTTGCAGACTTCGACGGCAACGGCATCAGCAACGTACAGGATATTCTGGACGGCGAACCCTACGAAAGCCCGATGAAGCCCTGGGGCGGTATCGAGCAACTGGCCTGGAGCCCTGCTTCGGACAAAGTGGCCTATACCTGCCGCAAGAAGACGGGACTGGCCTATGCCGTCTCCACCAATTCCGATATTTACATCTATGACCTTGCCACCAGGAAAACGGAAAACATCACCGAAGAGAACAAAGGGTACGATACCAATCCCCAATATTCGCCCGACGGCAAGTACATAGCCTGGCAGAGCATGGAACGCGACGGCTACGAGGCAGACCTCAACCGCCTGTTCGTCATGGACCTTGCAACCGGAGAGAAGCGTTTCGTAAGCCGCGCCTTCGAATCCAACGTAGATGCTTTCTTGTGGAACAAAGACTCGCAAAGCATATACTTCATCGGCGTATGGCACGGTGAAACGCAGATTTACAACATCGGTCTTGCCGACAATGACAGTCTGAACCGGCTTACCGACGGCATGCACGACTACGCCTCTCTCGCCCTTTGCGGTGACAAACTCATTGCCAAGCGCCACTCCATGAGTATGGGAGATGAGATATATGCCGTAAACAATACACGCAACGGCAATGCTTTCGCCAAGGCTGAGCAACTGACATTCGAGAACAAGCAAATCTACGACCAACTGGAGATGGGTAAAGTAGAGGCCCGCTGGATGACGACCACCGACGGCAAACAAATGCTGACCTGGGTTATCTACCCGCCCCAATTCGACCCGAACAAGAAGTACCCCACCCTGCTCTTCTGCGAGGGCGGACCTCAAAGCCCCGTCAGCCAGTTCTGGAGCTATCGCTGGAATTTCCAGATTATGGCTGCCAACGACTATATCATCGTAGCCCCCAACCGCCGCGGCCTTCCGGGCTTCGGTGTAGAGTGGAATGAAGCTATCAGCGGCGATTACGGCGGCCAGTGCATGAAAGACTACTTCACAGCCATCGACGAAATGGCAAAAGAACCGTTTGTCGACAAAGACCGCCTGGGTTGTGTAGGCGCCAGCTTCGGAGGCTTCTCCGTTTACTGGCTTGCCGGGCATCACGACAAACGCTTCAAGGCATTCATTGCCCACGACGGTATATTCAACATGGAAATGCAGTACCTGGAGACAGAGGAAAAATGGTTTGCCAACTGGGATATGGGCGGCGCATACTGGGAAAAGGACAACGCTACAGCCCAACGTACATTTGCCAACTCCCCCCACCTCTTCGTAGATAAATGGGACACCCCTATCCTCTGCATTCATGGCGAAAAGGATTTCCGCATCCTTGCCAACCAGGCAATGGCTGCCTTTGACGCTGCCGTAATGCGCGGTGTTCCTGCCGAACTGCTTATCTATCCCGATGAGAACCACTGGGTGCTGAAACCGCAAAACGGCGTTCTGTGGCAGCGCACATTCTTTGAATGGCTGGATAAGTGGCTGAAGCCTGCAAAACAATAAAGAAAGCAGATAAAAAAGAATATGAAAAAAGAAAGCCGGCACATCGTTACAGTGATGTTGCCGGCTTCTTTTTTTCTATGTCATGCTCCCGATTGTCAGACCAGCACGCCCAATATCGGGAATGTCGCTCCCTGCATTGCGAAGCAGATGCCAAAGACACACGCACTTACAATCCAAAGAATGACCAACGTCCATTTCAGGCCGGAAACCATAGGCTGCCACTTGAATATCTGGCTGAATATCATCCAGACGAGGCTTACCAACGGAATGCCCACTACCAGGATACCTGCAATATACATCACAATGGCCGATAACGGAGAAGCAGGCAATACTACATTAAAAGTAGGGAACATCGAGATAAGTGCTGCCCCACCGCCGATGGCCACCATTACGGCAGCAAAAAGCAGGGCTACGAACACCACTCCGAACACAAACAGCAGCGGACTGCAGATGATAGCGAATATCACCAGGCAGATTTTAAGGAACAGCCCCACCACCATAACCAGGGCATCGCCCAGTTTCTGCAGGAAAGTGCGAGGCTTGTCGGACCTCATATAATCGTTCACACCGTTTGCCACCTTCTCAAAACCGCCGGTCACCGTCTTACCTATATTATCCACCGTAACCGCCTCGCCCCGCATACTCAGTTTCTCGGCTGCCGTGCGGGCTTCCGGAACGATTATCCAGCAAATGATATAGGCGGGTATCAGGAGCTTGAATCCGAAAATCATGATTATTACAAGCACCAGACGCAACATCGTCACGTCCCAACCCCAATAGGCAGCCAATCCGCTCACCACACCGCCCAACATCTTATCGTCGGGATTGCGATAGAAATGGTGAGACACTTTCTCCGCAGTTGCGGAAGCGCCTGCACCTGTATTGCCGGCATGGTTGCTGCCGTCCCAACTGCCGCTTCCGGAACCGGCATCTCCTGCATCAGGCTCCAGTTCTTCCGGCTTTCCCATGCGGGCAATCACTTCTTCCACATAGGCAATGGTAATCACCTGCGAACCCGCAGCAAGCTTCTCCGTAAAAAGTTCGGAGATACGGCGTTCAATGTCATCGATTATCTCGTCTGCACCGGCTTCCTTACGGAAATGTATCTTCAGGTTGCTTAAATAATTATCCAAAAGGCGGTAGGCATCTTCATCGATATGGAAAACCGTTCCTCCTAAATTTACCGTTAATGTCTTTTTCATCGTTATATGTTTTTTTATTTATTCTTTCATTACTCTTCAATAGCCCAACATACTTCATGCTAATTGTTGGCAATATGATTGACCGTATCGCTCAGTTCGCGCCAGGACACCTCCAGCTCGCCCAGAAAAGCCTCTCCTTTCGCGGTCAGCCTATAGTATTTGCGAGGCGGTCCCTGCGTGGACTCTATCCATTCGTAACTCAGCAAATCATCGTTCTTCAAACGGGTGAGCAGCGGATAGAGCGTACCTTCCACCACAATGAGCCGCGCTTCCTTCAGTTTCTGTATAATATCCGAAGCATAAGCCGGCTCTTTATGGAGCAACAGCATGATACAATATTCAAGCATGCCCTTGCGCATCTGCGACTTTACATTATTAACGTCCATAATTCGTATATGTTATTAAATGGTTTGACTATTTACAACAAAAAATGCCATACCTGCATCCTTTGTATGGCACAAATATATGTATTATCTTAGTACCTTGTATTGCAAAGTACCTTGCATTAATATTATTTAAGAGTATATATGACCGGAGAGTAATCCGGGCTGCGCCTGTCGCACCCGCAAAATTCCCGTTGATATGCCACAAAGAACTGCAGTTTGGCTTCTGTTTGAAACAAAGTATGCTATATTTGCATCATATTAATATAAACGCAACAAAACATGTTTACCATCAGAAAAGCAACAAGCGCCGATTGCGGGTTAATCCATAAACTCGCCTGGCAGATATTTCCCGAAACCTACAAAGAAATTCTTTCAAAAGAACAAATCGAATATATGATGGAGTGGATGTACTCCTTAGAGAGCATCCGCCAACAGATGGAAGAAGAGGGGCATGTGTACCTCATTGCCTGTGAGGAGTGCGAAGCGGCGGGTTATGTATCCGTACAGCAACAAGAAAAAGACCTGTTTCACCTGCAAAAGATTTATGTGCTTCCTTATTATCAGGGCGCACACTGCGGGAGTTTCCTGTTTCGCGAAGCTGTGAAATACATCAGGGATGTGCATCCCGCCCCGTGCATCATGGAGCTGAACGTAAACCGCAACAACAAAGCGGTAGGTTTTTACGAGCACATGGGGATGAAGAAATCCAGAGAGGGAGATTTTCCGATAGGAAACGGATACTATATGAACGACTACATCATGCAGTTGAAAATCGAAGAATAAGCAGCAGACCGCATTATGGAATCCAAAGGGCTACACTGCGTTTCCAAAGAGCTACATTACGTTTCTAAAGGGCTACATTATAACTGTAAAGGTCAACTCTGCAATTCCAAAGTTGACCTTTACGTTTTCTCTATTATTTCGCTACTCTCTCCAGCCATTTAACCATTGAGAGCATCACAATCATGGAAGCGCCCGTTGCACCCACGAAAACCAACCAGCATGCCCAGATTGGAACAGTGGTATAAAGGATACCGCCAACGAAAAGCAGCGAATTACCTACTGCCGTTGCAGCCAGCCAGCAACCCTGCATCAGACCCTGCAAATGAGGGGGAGCCACCTTGGACACGAAAGACAGTCCCAGCGGTGAGATGAACAACTCGGCAACCGTAAGGATGAAGTACAAACCTATCATAATCCACGGAGTCACACGGATGGCATTGATTTCGGCGGCACTCATCGTGCTCAACGCATCTTTGGCAGGCAAAGTGAACGAGAATATCATCAGGAACACGTATGCCAGTGCCGCAATGCCCATACCGATGGCAATCTTCATCGGAGTGGACGGTTCTTTATCCTTTTTCTTCAATGCGCCGAACAGCCACATGATAAACGGAGTGAGGAATACCACAAAGAACGGGTTTACGCACTGGAAGATTTCAGCACCCTTGATACGGGTAAAGCCAAGGTCAATATCGATTACGCTCAAGTCTACATAGTCGCGTGCAAAGTAAGTCAGCGAATAACCGTTCTGGTGGAACGACAGCCAGAAGAAGATTACCACACCGAACACTGCGAACAGGGCATAAATACGCTGTTTGATTTCGGCTGCGCTCATCTTGATTTCTTCTTTGCTTACGGTAGTATTCTGTTCCTTGGCAGCTACAACCTTCTTTGCCGGGTCGGGGAAGCGGTTCTTGTTGACCAGGTAGATTACCAATGAAATCAACATGGCAACAATGGCAGCCATGAAAGCATATTGGAAACCGCGGTTAAACACATCCAGGTAGTTGTTGACAAACGCACCCATATCAGCCACATGGCTGCCGTCGAGCGTAACCTTGTCTGCCAGAGCCGTAAGATTCTCCATAGCCTGGGGAGCCATCTTGTCGCCCTCTTTAAGGAATTGGTGACAAAGTTCGGGCAAAGTGGCATCATAGTCGAAGTTGTTGACCTTCAACCACCAGTTGCGCACACCGATAGCAATCCACGGAGCGAAGAAACCGCCGATGTTGATGAACATGTAGAATATCTGGAACCCGGAGTCGCGCAGGCTTGAGTACTTGGGATCATCGTACATCTGACCCACCAATGCCTGAAGATTACCCTTGAACAGACCGTTACCGAAAGCAATGACCAGAAGTCCGAAACAAGTCAGTCCCAGGTAAAGTCCCATGCTGGGAACAGGCGTAGGAGTAGGAATGGCAATAATCAGATAACCCACCGCCATCATCACCAGACCGGCAAGGATAGTGCCTTTGAAGTTTTTAGTCTTATCGGCAATGATACCGCCTGCCAATGCCAGAATATAGATAGATGCATAGAACGCGGAATAGATATATCCGGTAGTCGTTTCAGACAGCCCGAACTTCGCCGAGATAAACAGTGTAAGGATTGCCATCATAATATAGAAGCCGAAACGCTCTCCCATATTAGCCAAAGCGGCAGCAATCAAACCATTAGGGTGCTTGCTAAACATAAAAATAAGTTTTTGTAAATTAGTAATTAGTATTAGTTTATTTATATTTTTTGCAAATATATACTTTTCATCGAGATTTCCGGTAAGAAAACGAAATATCTCTTGCCGGAAATCAGGTTTTTAATATCCCTTTCACGAAAAAAGCCGGAAAAAGCGTGTGAATAATTACACTATGATAATCTGTGCCGGAAAAAGCATTAAAATCACATAATCCCTCATGCCTACACAACTCATGCCTCGAAAAGCCTGCAAACCTCAGCGTGTACCTCCTTTATCAAATCCTTCGGATTGAGTTTGAGCTGCAACCCGCGCTGTCCGGCACTGATGTAGATATAGGAGAATTGCAGGCAGGTTTCGTGAATATAGGTAGGGAAAGGCTTTTTCATGCCGATAGGCGAACAACCGCCGCGGATATACCCCGTCAGCGGAAGCAGTTCCTTCATCGGGATAAGGTCGCACTTCTTGTTTCCGGACACCTTGGCGGCCAACTTCAGGTCTACTTCGTGTTCTCCGGGAATGACGCACACAAAATAACCGGTTTTATCGCCATGCAATATCAGTGTTTTAAATACCTGCTCTATATCCTCTCCCAAACTGGCAGCCACGTGTATGGCACTCAAATCTTTCTCATCCACCTCATAAGGAATGAGCTCGTAGGCAATCTTTGCCTTATCAAGCAGCCGGGCTGCATTTGTCTTGTTGATTTTATTTTCTTTCATCACAAACTATAATTGCAGACAGGCGAAAAGCATCCCGTTGCAGAAAGACGGTTTGCCGTCCGATGCCCTTCACCCGTCATTTTTCTTTCAGACTATTTTAAAGATGAAGTTCTTCTTTCAGGAACTTCGGGGTATATCCTTTTGTACTCATCGCCACCTCTTCGGGCGTGCCGCAAGAGAGAAGCTCTCCCCCGCCCTTACCGCCTTCGGGTCCCATGTCGATGATATAATCCGCCATTTTGATGACATCGAGGTTATGCTCGATAACGATAACCGTGTTGCCTTTATCGACCAATTTATTCAATACATTCATCAGGACGCGGATATCCTCAAAGTGCAGTCCGGTAGTAGGTTCGTCAAGGATATAGAGCGTCTTGCCCGTATCCCGCTTGGAGAGTTCGGTGGCCAACTTCACACGCTGGCTCTCGCCACCGGAGAGCGTGGTGGAAGACTGCCCCAGCTTGATATACCCCAGGCCGACCTCCTGAATTACCTTAATCTTGTTCAATATCTGAGGTACGTTTTCAAAGAATTCCACAGCACGGTTTATCGTCATATCCAGTACGTCGGCAATGGACTTCCCTTTGAAGCGCACTTCCAGCGTTTCGCGGTTGTAACGCTTGCCATGGCAAACCTCACAAGGAACATATACATCGGGCAGGAAATTCATCTCAATGGTTTTGTAGCCGTTGCCCTGGCAGGCTTCACAGCGTCCGCCGCTTACATTGAACGAGAAACGTCCCGCCTTGTATCCGCGGATTTTGGCTTCGGGCAGGCCGACAAACAGGTTGCGGATATCGGAAAAGACTCCCGTATACGTGGCAGGATTGGAGCGCGGAGTACGCCCCAGCGGCGACTGGTCTACATTCACCACCTTATCTATATACTCCAGTCCCTCGATACTGCCATACTCCAAGGGGTCCTGAAGCGAACGGTAAAACTTCTGCGAAAGGATGGGCTGAAGCGTTTCATTAATCAGTGTGGACTTTCCGCTGCCCGATACTCCCGTTACACAAATCAGTTTGCCGAGCGGGAACTCCACATCCACATTTTTCAGGTTATTGCCTCTTGCACCGCGCAGCCACAGGCTATGACCGTTGCCCTTGCGCCGTTCGGCAGGCACTTCAATGGCACATTCGCCGTTCAAATACCGGGAAGTCAGCGTATGCGTCCGCAACATCTGCTGCGGAGTGCCGGCAAATACCACCTCGCCCCCCAGCCTGCCTGCCTTGGGGCCCATATCTATAACGTAATCGGCGGCAAGCATCATGTCTTTATCATGCTCCACCACAATCACGGAATTACCCATATCGCGCAACTCCTTCAACGAATGGATAAGCCGCAGATTATCGCGCTGGTGCAATCCGATGCTCGGCTCATCCAATATATACAGCACGTTCACCAACTGCGAGCCTATCTGCGTAGCCAGCCGGATACGCTGGCTTTCGCCGCCGGAGAGGCTGACGGCACTGCGGTCCAGAGACAGATAATCCAATCCCACATCCAGCAGGAATTTCAGGCGGGTACGGATTTCTTTCAATATTTCCACCGCAATCTGCTGCTGTTTCCTGCTAAGATATTGGTCTACGTTCATCAGCCAGTCATACAACTCGTTGATGTCCATTGTGGAGAGTTCGTAGATGTTTTTATCGTGAATACGGAATGACAAGGCTTCCTTGTTCAACTTCGCTCCGTGGCATTCGGGACAGACAGCCGTCCTGGCAAATTGCTCCGCCCACTTCTGTGCCGTGGCAGACGCATCCTTTTCCTGCAACATCTGGATATACTTCACCACTCCTTCAAAAGTGACAAAGTAGTCGGAAGACGTACCGATAAGGGAGCTTTTTATCTTTATACGCTCATCCGAACCGTATAGAATCTCATCTATCGCATCGTCCGGCAACTCCCTGACAGGAGTTTTCAGTGTAGCTTCATACTTCTCCAGCAATGCGGCAATCTGCCAGAATATCATGCTGTTCTTGGCTTTTCCCAAAGGAATGATGGCTCCCCCGCTGATGGAAAGCTCGCGGTCGGGGATAATCTTGTCTATATCAATCTGGCTCACCACGCCCAAACCTTTACACTTGGGGCACGCTCCCTGCGGAGAATTGAAGGAGAAGTTATGGGGGGCAGGCTCGCGATAGGACAGTCCGGTGACAGGACACATCAAACGCTTGCTGTAATGGCGCACGCTTTCGCTTTGGGCGTCAAGCACCATCAGCAGCCCGTCGCCCTGACGCATGGCAACGGCAACGCTGTTCTTCAGGCGGGTGTCGTCTTTATCCGCCACCACCAGTTTGTCGATTACCACTTCCACGTCATGGTTCTTGTAACGGTCCAGCTTCATGCCGGGCAATGCCTCGCGCACCTCGCCGTCCACACGGACATAGAGGTAGCCTTTCTTGCGAATCTGCTCGAAAAGCTCCTTATAGTGTCCCTTACGGTTGCGCACCAACGGGGCGAGGATGTAAATACGCTTTCCTTTATAATCGTTCAGGATAAGCTCGAGTATCTGCTCTTCGGTATATTTCACCATTTTCTCGCCGGAAAGATACGAATAGGCCTCGCCGGCACGGGCATACAGCAGGCGAAGATAATCGTATATCTCCGTTGTCGTACCCACGGTGGAACGCGGATTTTTATTGGTGGTCTTCTGTTCTATGGAAATCACTGGGCTCAGACCGGTAATCTTATCTACATCGGGACGCTCCAGATTGCCCAGAAAGTTACGGGCATAAGCGGAAAACGTTTCGATATAGCGGCGCTGGCCCTCGGCAAATATCGTATCGAATGCAAGGGACGACTTGCCGCTTCCGCTCAGCCCGGTGATTACCGTAAGGCTGTTGCGGGGAATTTCCGCATCGATGTCTTTCAGGTTATGTACACGCGCTCCGTATACATTGATATATTCTGTTTCTTCTTGCATATTTTAATGAATGAATTTGTGCAAAAATAACGGTTTCCGACCGAATATCAGTCGAAAAGCGGTATTTTTCGGTTTTGAAATGCACAATATTATTTCTTAACGCAATCCTTTGGTTAAAATGGGACAATATTGTTAACTTTGCGGCTACTTTGGGAAATTGTAAACATAAACCAACGATTACTGAATGAAAACGATTAACCGTATTTTTTGTTCCCTGCTGCTTGCCGGCGCGTGCAGCCTCGGAACAAGCGCACAAGAAAACCAATCTTACTTTCTGCATACGATAGAAAAAGGCCAGAGCCTGTATTCCATTGCCAGCATGTACAACATCAGCCAGGCGGATATAGTAAAGCTGAATCCGGGAAGCGATGACAAGATATACGTAGGCCGTACCCTGCGCATTCCGCGTACGGATGCCGGTTTGCAAAAGGAGACTTTCCATACCATAGCTCCCGGTGAAACTCTTTACCGGCTTACGGTGAAATACAATGTGTCCGCCAAAGCCATATGCGATGCCAACCCCGGACTGAGCGCGGATAACTTCCGCATCGGGCAGGTCATCCGCATTCCGTCGGCCACGGATGCGGCAGCCGCCACCGCAGACACGCAGGCACTTTCGGGCATGCCCGCAGGCAACACTGCCATTCAGGCCCCGGTACAATCCCGCTGCCGCGACATGCACAAGGTAAAACGCAAGGAAACGGTATTCAGCATCAGCCGCGAATACGGCATTACCGAAGCCGAACTCATAGCCGCCAATCCCGAATTGCGGGGCGAGAACAAGATAAAGAAAGGTTCGTTCCTCTGTATTCCCTATCCGTCCTCTCCTTCTGCAACGCAGCAGGATACACCCCGGCAGGCTGCACCGAGCGACAGCGAACTGTTCAGTGAAAACACCAGAAGCAGCAAGCGCATCAATGTCATCAAGGCTGCCGTAGTCCTTCCTTTCCTGCCCGACGGGGCAAGCAAAAGCGAGTCTGCCAAAATGGTGGAATATTACGAAGGATTCCTTATGGCGGTAGACAGCCTGAAGCGCACAGGCACTTCCATAGACCTTTATACTTACAGTACCGGTCCTGCCACATCCTCCCTGAACTCCATACTCGGCAAAAGCGAGATGAAGGACATGGATATTATCTTCGGCCCGTTGCACCAGCAGCACATCAAGCCTTTGGCCGATTTTGCCGACAAGCACGACATACGGCTGGTGATACCGTTTACGTCTAAAGACAATACCGTATTCCGCAATCCGTCGGTATACCAAATCAATACTCCCCAATCCTACCTTTATTCGGAAGTGTACGACCACTTTGTCCGCCAGTTCCCCAACGCCAACGTTATCTTTATCGAGGCAAGCCAGGGAACCAAAGAGAAGGCGGACTTCATCAAGGGATTGAAAGAGGAGTTGCGCAACCGTTCCATACCTACAAAATCACTGAAAGAGGATGCTACCGTGGAGTCCTTGAAAGCCGTATTGCGTGCCGACCGCGAAAATATATTCATCCCCACTTCCGGAAGCAACATCACACTGATCAAGATACTGCCGCAACTGACATTGCTGGTACGCGAGATGCCCGACAGCCGCATACATCTGTTCGGCTATCCGGAATGGCAGACTTACACCAAAGACCATCTTGAAGCCTTCTTCGAACTGGATACATACTTCTACTCCTCGTTCTACACGAACAATCTGCTGCCGGCAGCCATTAACTTCACCAAGAGCTACCGCAAATGGTATGGCAAGGAGATGGACGAACGTTATCCCAAATTCGGCATGCTGGGTTTCGACACGGGCTACTTCTTCCTCAAAGGGCTGTCGCGCTACGGTTCGGGATTTGAAAAGAACCTGGACAAAATGGACCTTGTTCCCATTCAGACCGGCTTCAAGTTCCAGCGTGTAAACAACTGGGGCGGATTTATCAACCGGAAAGTGTTCTTTGTACGCTTCACCAAGAATTTCGAACTGATAAAGCTCGACTTTGATTAAAGAAACGCCTTACAGCCATTTGGTTACAGTAATTCGCAATTGAAGAAAATGAAACTAAAAACAATTATAGGAACAGCACTCTTAGCAGGTACATGTGCTTTGCCGGCAAGCGCACAGATAGGCGAACAACGCCATAACTTTTCCGTGGGCATCAACGGCGGCATCAACCTGAATAGCGTAAGCTTCTCTCCCAGAGTCCGCCAGAACAACCTGATGGGTATCAACGGCGGAGTGACCGCCCGTTATATTTCCGAAAAGTATTTCAGCATGATATGCGGTGCGCAAATCGAGCTTAACTTCTCCCAACACGGTTGGGACGAATTTTATGAGGACTATCCCGAACTGCAATATACGCGGAAGATGAACTACCTGGAAATTCCCTTCCTTGCACATCTGGCATTCGGTAAGGACAGAGGTTTGCAGTTCTTCGTCCATGCCGGTCCGCAGATAGGCTTCTTTTTAGGAGACAGTTATACGATAAGCGGCGACTGGGACAACTACCCGGGACTGACCGTAGAACAGCATGACAAAGCTGTAGATAACAGGTTCGACTACGGCATTACGGGCGGAGCCGGCGTGGAACTCCGCACCAAAGCCGGAAATTTCCTGGTGGAAGGCAGATACTATTATGCCTTGTCCGACTTCTACAACAGTACCAAGAAGGACTACTTTTCCCGTTCGGCACACGGAGTCATCACCGCTAAAATCACTTATTTGTTCGATTTAAGGAAATAAAGAAAATAACGGTATAATCCAGATACAGAGATATAAAAAGCGGGGCGAGTGTTGAATGTAACACTCGCCCCGCTTTTTATACCGGACTGTCTGTCTTACCGGACAGACCTTTTCTCTTTATCTCAATCTGTCCGCAGCCTTCACCATCAGCTCATCACGATAGATAGCGCGGAAAGCCAGATAATTCAGTATGATACATACGGCAGGCAGGCATAAAGCCCATCCCAATTGGAAAGCCATTGCATTCAAATCGTTTTTCAGGATAAACATAAACGCGAAGAAAGCAATGTAATAACCTATCAGCAAAAGACTGCCGAACACCGTCATACGAACCTGCAACATACGGTTACGGAACAGGAATATGGTGCATAATGCAATAATCGCACTCAACAGCAGAATGCCGAACAAGCCCCATGTAGACTGGAAGTTTCCATCGGCCAAAGTCACGCCCAACGGCTTGAATACATGAGCCGCTATCCCATCCGGACCGATAAACTGTCCCACCGGCAAGCAAAGAGCCACAACCAGCAGGATAGCCACCAATAACAAATAAACGGATTGAATACGCTGTATCATTACTGCAATTTCTCTTTTTCCTTGGAAGGATTACGATAATATACCTTACCTTCAAGATATTCCTGAGTGGCAATCAATGTCGGTTTCGGCAACTTCTCATAATAACGGGAAATCTCAATCTGTTCGCGATTCTCGAATACCTCCTCAAGATTATCGTTGTAAGAAGCAAACTCGGCCAGCTTCTTGGAAAGGTCATTCTTGATTTCAACACTGATCTGATTGGCACGCTTACCAATAATCGCTACTGATTCATATACATTACCGGTATCCTCACACAACTCCATCATATCACGAGTCACCGTAGTAGTAGGAGCATTTGTCTTTCTGTAATCCATAAATTTCTATCTAAATTAATTTTATTCTACAACAATTGTTTCACTTTCTGTCAGTCCTTCAAAATCTTCTGCGCTTCCTTGAAGATGCGGTCGGCATCTTTCATGTATTTGCTTTCGGGAAACTCGTTTTTAAAGGCGTAATATTCGTCTACCGCTTCACGATAACGTTCCGCACGCTTGTCTTCCACACTATACACCGCCATTTCGTATTTGGCGCGCAGGATAAGGATGGACAAATCTTCACGCATATTGGTGTAAGGGTAATCCTTTAATGCGTTCTGTGCAGTGATAACGCAAGACTCATAATTATTTCCCAAATAATTTCCCAAATTATAATAGAGCTTGGCTGAGAGATATTCTTTCATAACCAACTTGTCCTGCAAAGCGAATATCATGCTTTGGGCCTCGTCTTTCTTCGAGCTGTCAGGGAAATATTCGAGGAACATTTGCAGTTGCTGAATCGCACTGTATGTACCGGACTGGTCCAAACGGGGTTCCGGCGTATCCAGGAACAATGCCTTTCCGGCATGGAAACGCGCCAGTTCGGTGAACGTACCGCGCGGGTACACATTATAGTATTGGGTAAATGTCTGCGCGGCAGTCTGATAATCTTTCTGGTTATAATAGCTCATACCCAGCATGTAAAGAGACTCTTCCGCTTTATCAGTACCTTTAAGAATGGCAATCAACTCGTTCAGCAACGTGGCAGCACGACTGTACTGGCCTTTTGCGAAGTAATTCTTTGCCGCTTCATACTTGTATTCGTAGTCTGTGCTTTTCAGCAACTTGTTGTATTCTCCGCATGAGGAGAGCAGCAGTGCTGCAAGCAAAGTTATAAGGACGTTCTTCTTCATTACTTTTATTCAAATAATGTGCAAAGATAGAGGTTCGTATCGAATTAAACAAAGATACGCACCTTAATTTTTCAAAAACAAAGATGAATGGGGTATCCCTACTTTGGCACACTCCCTTTCATAACCTTCATACTGTCCTTTTTTTACAGTTTATACAAGTCGCTCGCAGCCAGCAAGTCCACCTTTTTCTCCGTCAATACCCGGATACAGTTTTCCATATCGTTGGGACGGATAATGACATTGGCAGTCTGCCCGTTGGCAAAGGAGTACATATATTCGATGAACACGCCTTCATCAGACAGGCAACGGAGCACCTTTGCCAATGAACCCGGAATGTTGGGACAACTGATTCCCACCACATCGGTCACATTGACGGCAAAATGATTATCCTTCAATGCCTTATACGCCTTATCAGGTTCGGAAACGATGCCGCGAAGAATACCGAAATCGGCATTCTCGGCTATGCAGAGTGCAGAGAGATTGACACCCTCTTTGGCAAGAACTTCCGTCACTTCCGTAAGGCGACCGGACTTGTTTTCCAAAAAAATAGAAAGTTGTTTTGCTACCATAAGTTTACTATTTTACGATTTACAATTTACGATTGTCGATTACGCGCTTCGCTTTACCTACGCTGCGCTCGATGCTGCGCGGCTCTACCAGGCGGACATCCACGCCCAGGCCCAGTACGCTTTGCAGGCGTGCGGTAAGCTTTTTCTTCAAAGCCAGCATCTTGTTGATTTCATCCGAGTAGTATTCCGGACGGACTTCCACTTGCAGTTCCATGGTATCCGTATTATTCTTACGGTCGACGAGCAACAGGTAATGCGGTTCGAATTCGGGCATTTCGAGAATGACGGATTCAATCTGCGTGGGGAATACATTCACGCCACGGATGATGAGCATATCATCGCTACGTCCGAGAATACGGTCCATACGCACCAGTGTACGGCCGCAGGGACATTTGTCGTAATGCAGGGCGGTAAGGTCTTTGGTGCGGTAGCGCAGCAGCGGCATGCCTTCTTTGGTGAGGTGGGTAAACACCAGTTCGCCCGTCTCGCCCGGAGCAACCGGTTCAAGAGTGTCCGGGTCTACTATTTCGGGGAAGTAATGGTCTTCGTTGAGATGCGTCCCATGCTGGCATTCGCACTCGTACCCCACGCCGGGGCCTGCTATTTCGCTCAGCCCGTAAATATCATAAGCCTTTATTCCCAACTTCGCCTCGATGTCGCGGCGCATATTCTCCGTCCACGGCTCTGCACCGAATGCACCGAACTTCAGCTTGAACTCCTCGCGCGGGAAACCGGAGTCCTTAATGGCATCCGCCAGATACAACGCATAAGAGGGCGTGCAGCAAAGCACCGTCGAACCGAAATCGTGCATCAGTGTAATCTGTTTCTCCGTATTGCCGCTGGACATCGGAATGACGGATGCGCCGATATTCTCGGCACCGGCATGCGCACCCAGTCCGCCGGTAAAAAGTCCGTATCCGTAGGATATCTGGAAAATGTCCGAGCTGCCCGCACCGTATGCCGTAAAAGCACGCGAGAGGCATTCCGACCATACCGACAGGTCTTTACGCGTATACCCCACCACGGTAGGTTTCCCCGTTGTTCCGGAAGATGCGTGAATACGGACTATCTGACTCATGGGAACGGCACAAAGCCCGAAAGGATAATTGTCGCGAAGGTCGTATTTGGTGGTAAAAGGAAGTTTCACGATATCATCGATGCTGCTGATGTCATCGGGAGTAATGCCCAGTTCCTGCATTTTCCTGCGATAGAAAGGAGTGTCATGATACACACGCTCCACTGTCTTTTTAAGACGAATGCCCTGGATTTTACGAAGACTTTCGCGGTCCATGCATTCGATACTCTCGTTCCAAATCATGTTTTTGTTGTATTACATTAATGGTTATTGTTAAATTGATACCGCAAAGTTATGTTTTACTTACTGATTTGCAAATTTTCAGCACAAAAACTTCAACATTCATCAAGGAGTAGAAAAAGATATGATATATTTACATTCTTCTCAGTCTGCCGAGTTCTTCTGCAATGATATCGGGAATGAGACTGACGTTTTTAGACCCATTAAGTTGCTTTATTTTTATACCTTTCCTATCTTTGCCCGACAATACTGATGAAATGAATAAATTCGAGTTAACATCCGCCTACCGCCCCACCGGCGACCAGCCGGAAGCAATCGCACAGCTCACCGAAGGAGTGCTTGAGGGAGTTCCCGCACAGACCTTGCTGGGCGTGACCGGCTCCGGAAAGACATTCACCATTGCCAACGTCATAGCCAACATCAACAAGCCTACGCTCATATTGAGCCACAACAAGACGCTGGCGGCACAACTCTACAGCGAGTTCAAGGGATTCTTCCCGAACAACGCAGTGGAATATTACGTATCCTATTACGACTATTACCAGCCCGAAGCCTACCTGCCCTCTTCGGACACCTATATAGAAAAGGACCTCGCCATCAACGACGAAATAGACAAGCTGCGGCTTGCCGCCACTTCTGCCCTGCTTTCCGGACGCAAGGACGTGGTGGTGGTATCTTCCGTATCGTGCATCTACGGTATGGGAAATCCGGCGGATTTCTATAACAACGTAATCGAAGTGCAGCAGGGAAAAACCTACAGCCGCAACGTATTCCTGCGCCGTCTTGTAGACAGCCTCTACGTCCGCAACGACATCGACCTGAACCGCGGCAACTTCCGTGTAAAGGGCGATACCGTAGACATCTACCTTGCATACGCCGACAACCTTCTGCGCATCGTTTTCTGGGGAGACGAGGTGGACAGCATCGAAGAGGTAGACCCCGTGAGAGGTGTTACAATCGCCCGTTTCGATGCTTACAAGATATACCCCGCCAACCTCTTCATGACCACCAAAGAAGCCACCCTGCGCGCCATCCACGAGATAGAGGACGACTTGCACAAGCAGGTGCAGTGGTTCGAGAGCGAAGGCCGTCCTTTCGAGGCAAAGCGTCTGCAGGAGCGCGTTACCTACGACATGGAGATGCTGCGCGAACTGGGTCACTGCTCGGGCATAGAAAACTATTCGCGCTATTTCGACGGGCGTGCGGCAGGTACGCGACCCTACTGTCTGCTGGATTTCTTTCCCGATGATTTCCTTATCGTCATTGACGAAAGTCACGTCAGCGTTCCGCAGATACGCGCCATGTACGGCGGCGACCGTGCCCGGAAGACAAACCTGGTGGAATACGGTTTCCGGCTTCCCGCCGCAATGGACAACCGCCCGCTGAAGTTCGAGGAATTCGAGTCGATGGCAAAGCAGGTGATATACGTCAGCGCCACCCCTGCCGACTACGAGCTGATGCAATCCGAAGGCATCGTTGTGGAGCAGGTAATCCGTCCCACCGGTTTGCTGGACCCCATTATCGAAGTGCGTCCCAGCCACAACCAGATAGACGACCTGATGGAAGAAATCCAGTTGCGCATCGAACGCAACGAGCGCACCCTCGTCACCACGCTGACCAAGCGCATGGCGGAAGAGCTGACGGAGTATCTGCTCAACAACAGCGTAAAGTGCAACTACATACACAGCGACGTAGACACGCTGGAACGTGTAAAGATTATGAGCGACTTGCGCGAGGGCGAGTACGATGTACTTGTCGGCGTCAACCTTCTGCGTGAAGGGCTGGACTTGCCGGAGGTGTCTCTTGTGGCTATTCTGGATGCCGACAAGGAGGGATTTCTCCGCTCCCACCGTTCGCTGACACAGACGGCGGGACGCGCCGCCCGCAACGTCAACGGCATGGTTATCATGTATGCCGACAAGATAACGGAAAGCATGCAGCTCACCATCGACGAAACCAACCGCCGCCGCGAGAAGCAGTTGAAATATAACGAGGAGCACGGCATCACCCCTCAGCAAATCAGGAAAGCAAAGAACCTCAACGTATTTGCCGGCACGGAAGGATTTGCCGAAGGTGGAACCGGCAAGGAAAAATCCCCGGCAACCGCGCCCCGTCCCTATGTGGAACAAGAGAGCAGCACCACAGTTGCCGCAGACCCGATTGTCCGGTACATGAGCCGCGCCCAACTCGAAAAGAGCATCGAGCGCACCAGGAAACTGATGCAGGAAGCTGCCAAGAAACTCGATTTCATCGAAGCCGCACAATACCGCGACGAAGTACTGAAAATGGAAGAACTGCTGAAAGAAAAAACGGAATAGAAGCTAAAAAGCCTGTCTGTATCAAACTGTTTGACGCCACATTTGTTACTCTTTGCATATAACCCACTTAACAAACAAGATTATGAATAAAAAAAGAGGAACGGTAGCGCTGACAGTCTTGGCTGCCCTGTTTTCAGTAGCCATACAGCAAGCGGACGCATGCACGCGCGCCACTTACATCGGACCGGAGAATCTGGTTATCACAGGCCGTACGATGGACTGGAAAGAGGACATCATGAGCAACATCTACGTGTTTCCGCGAGGAATACAACGGGCCGGCTACAATAAAGGCGAAACAGTGAAATGGACTTCAAAGTACGGCAGTGTCATTGCCACGGGCTATGATATAGGTACGTGCGACGGCATGAACGAGAAAGGACTGGTGGCCGGACTACTGTTCCTGCCGGAGTCCGTATACGACCGTCCCGGAGACACCCGCCCCGTAATGGGCATCAGCATCTGGACGCAGTATGTACTCGACAACTTCGCCAACGTGCGCGAAGCCGTGAACGAACTGAAGAAGGAGACTTTCCGCATCGACGCTCCCCGAATGCCCAACGGCTCGGCTTCCACCCTTCATCTGGCTATTACGGACGAAACGGGGAATACCGCTATCCTGGAATATCTGGACGGGAAACTAAGTATCCACGAGGGCAAGGAATACCGGGTGATGACCAACTCGCCCAGATACGAGTACCAATTGGCCGTCAACGACTATTGGAAGGAAGTCGGCGGATTGCAGATGCTGCCCGGAACCAACCGCTCCAGCGACCGCTTTGTACGCGCGTCATTCTATATTCATGCCATTCCGCAGACAGCAGACGCGGCGATTGCAGTCCCCGGCGTATTGAGTGTGATGCGTAACGTATCCGTACCGTTCGGAATCACTACGCCCGACAAGCCTCACATCTCTTCCACGCGCTGGCGCTCGGTAGCCAATCAGAAAGATAAGGTATATTATTTTGAATCCACCCTTACTCCCAACCTCTTCTGGCTCGATTTGAAGAAGATGGATTTCAGCCCCCAAGCCAAGGTCAAGAAACTCTCGCTGACCAACGGAGAGGTCTATGCGGGAGATGCCGTAAAGGATTTGAAAGACAGCCCTTCTTTCACGTTCCTGTTCCAGACACCGGTTCTCTGAGATAAGGCTTATACATAAACGAAGTTGTCAAAATGCACTTGACAATTTCTTTCAAGCACGGACTTCACAGATTTACCTTATCCTTTTTCTGTGAAATCCGTGCAACTCATGTCTGAAAAGAGACGGATAATGAACCTTTTTTTCAAGGCACCTCTTTTTGCATGCCTCTTTTTCATAGCGCACTTAAGAGTCTTTCTCATGATTTTTCCGTATGTTTGCAACCAAACTTCAAACCTGCATGCCTACATGGAACTATTAGTATACAAAGCCTCAGCCGGTTCGGGCAAGACCTTCACACTGGCAGTGGAATACATCAAGCTTCTGATTCTCAATCCCCGCGCCTACCGGCAGATACTTGCCGTGACCTTTACCAACAAGGCTACGGCGGAAATGAAAGAGCGCATCCTGACGCAGCTCTACGGCATCTGGAAGGAAGACCCCGCATCGGATGCCTACCTGAAACGTATCAAAGAAGATTTGGCTAAGAAGCCGGAAACCGCCTCTCTTTCCGACAGGGAGTTGCGCCAACGCGCCGGAATGGCATTGCAGTATATGCTGCACGACTACAGCCGCTTCCGCGTGGAGACAATCGACTCGTTTTTCCAGTCGGTCATGCGCAACCTTGCCCGCGAACTGGAACTCAGTCCCAACCTGAACATCGAGCTGAACAACGCCGAGGTGCTGAGCGACGCCGTAGACAGCATGATTGAAAAGCTCACCCCCTCTTCGCCCGTACTGGCCTGGCTGCTGGACTACATCAACGAGCGCATTGCCGATGACAAACGCTGGAATGTGTCCAACGAAGTAAAAAGCTTCGGACGGAACATTTTCGACGAAAGCTACATAGAACGCGGCGAAGGATTGCGGTTCAAGCTGCGCTCTCCCGAAACGATAAAGCTCTATCGCGACGTACTGCGTGAAATGGAGACCGATGCACTGGAGCAGATGAAAGGCTTCTACGACCAGTTTGAAGGCGAGCTGGAAGGCCATGCCCTTGTGCCCGAAGACCTGAAAGGCGGTGCACGCGGCATAGGCAGCTATTTCCGCAAGCTGCGCGACGGACGGCTGGCGGATAAGGATGTTTTGAATGCCACCCTGCAAAACTGCCTGGCGGACGCCAGGAACTGGACTACCAAGACATCTTCGCGCAAGGACGAGATTATCCGCCTTGCCGAAACCAGCCTGATACCCCTGCTTCAGGATGCGGAAAGGTTCCGCCCGCAGAAGAACCGCACGATAAACAGTTGCCGCCTCTCGCTGCAACACCTCAACAAACTGCAACTGCTCAATCACATCGACGAAGAGGTACGCACCCTGAACCGCGAGCACAACCGGTTTCTGCTGTCCGACACCAATGCGCTGCTGCACAAATTAGTGCACGAAGGCGACTCCTCTTTCGTATTCGAGAAGATAGGCGCCAACATCCGCAACGTAATGATAGACGAGTTCCAGGACACAAGCCGCATGCAATGGGACAACTTCCGCCTGCTGCTGCTCGAAGGGCTTTCGCAGGGAGCGGACAGCCTCATTGTGGGCGATGTGAAACAGTCCATATACCGCTGGCGGAATGGCGATTGGGGGATATTGAACAGCTTGGGAAGCGACCAGTCTAAAGTGCCACTCTGCGATGCTAAAGTGCCACTTTACGATGCTGAAGTGCCACTTTACGACGCTAAACCCCTACACTGCGAAAGCGGTGTCCAGCTCCCCTTCCCTTTCCCGGTGCGCGTGGAAACCTTGAAGACAAACCGTCGGAGCGAAACGAATGTCATCCACTTCAACAACCGCCTGTTTACCGCCGCAGTAGACTATCTGAACGCATTGCATCTGGAAGAGCTGAAGGAAGAGTGCATCCCCTTGAAACGCGCCTATGCCGATGTAGCCCAGGAATCTCCCAAGACGGAAAACAAAGGCTATGTCAAAGTCTCCTTCCTGGAGCCCGATGAAGAACAGAACTATACGGAAAAGACCCTGTCGGCTATGGGCGAAGAAGTGCAAAGGCTGCTTTCGGAAGGCGTGAAACTGAACGATATAACCATTCTTGTGCGCAAAAACAAGAATATACCACCCATTGCGGATTACTTCGACAAAGAGCTGCACCTGCCCGTTGTATCGGACGAAGCGTTCCGTTTGGATGCCTCGCTTGCCATTTGCATGCTGATAGATGCCCTGCGCTACCTGTCCAATCCGGAAGAGAAGATAGCAAGAGCCTCGTTAATCACGAATTACAGTTTGCAGATTATCGGTAAGGGAGAAGCAGAAGCTCCCCTTGCAGCGCCTGCCGACTGGCACAAACTGCTGACCGCCGATGCAAGGACCGCGCTTCCCGCAGAGTTCGTCGCCCGTATGGACGAATTGCGCCTGATGCCTCTGTACGAACTGTTGGAAGAACTCTTCACACTGTTCGACATGGGGCGCATCGGAAAGCAGGACGCCTATCTGTTCTCTTTCTTCGATGCGGTGACAGAGTACCTGCAAAACAACTCTTCCGACCTCGACGGTTTCATCCGTTACTGGGACGAGACGCTTTGCAACAAAACCATTCCCAGCGGAGAAATGGACGGCATACGCATCTTCTCCATCCACAAGTCCAAGGGACTGGAGTTCCATACCGTGCTCATCCCCTTCTGCGACTGGAAACTGGAGAACGAAACATACAACCAACTGGTGTGGTGCACCGCCCCCGAAGCGCCGTACAATGCCATAGACCTTGTACCCGTCAACTACTCGTCCACAATGGCGGAGTCCGTTTACCGGCAGGATTACCTCAACGAGCGGTTGCAGTTGTGGGTGGATAACCTGAACCTGCTGTACGTGGCATTCACCCGTGCCGGAAAGAATCTTATCGTATGGAGCCGGAAAGACCAGAAAGGCACTATGTCCGAACTTCTCTCCGCCGCCCTGCCCCAAGTGGCCAAAGCGGAAGAAGGCAGTTGGGACGAAGAAGGGAGCGTCTATGAAAGCGGAGCGGTATATCCGTCGGAAGAGGTGCTCCTTCACTGCGTTCGGAATGGAAAGGACAAGGATGCGGACACTCCGGACGGGAAAAGCCGCACTGTGAACAAGCTTGCACAGAAGCCCGTCAAACTTCCGGTACATACGGAAAGCATGCGCCACGACATCGAATTCCGGCAGTCCAACCGTTCCGCCGACTTCATAGCTGGAGTGGACGAAGCCGAATCCGGCCGGCGCTTCATCAACCGGGGGCGTCTGCTGCATACGCTGTTCTCCGCCATTGAAACGGAAGCGGACATCGACGATGCCGTCAACCGTCTGGTATTCGAAGGTATCATCGGCCGTGCCGAGACAGAGGAAGAGATACGGGAACTCACCCGCAAGGCATTTGCACAACCGCAAATCAAGGACTGGTATTCGGGAACCTGGCAGTTGTTCAACGAATGCGACATCATCTGGCAGGAGAACGGAGAGCTCCGCAACCGCCGCCCCGACCGCGTAATGATGCGCGACGGTGCAATCGTGGTCGTAGACTTCAAGTTCGGCAAGCCCAACAAGAAATATAACAAACAGGTACAAGGGTATATGGAATTACTTGTCCGCATGGGATATGACGCCAATGCCATCAGCGGGTATCTGTGGTATGTAGAAGAAGAAATAATAGAGAAAGTATGAAAACATTCCTTCAATCAGTAGCCCAAGACCTATACTCCAAGATAGGGAACGACCTGTCGCGCACGGCAATCGTATTCCCCAACAAGCGTGCCAGCCTGTTCTTCAACGAATACCTGGCGGCTCAGAGCGACCGCCCGTTGTGGTCTCCCGCATATGTCAACATCAGCGAACTGTTCCGCAGCCTTTCGCCTCTGAAACCCGGCGACCCTATCCGGCTGGTGTGCGAACTGTACAAAGTGTTCCGCGAAGAAACGCACAGCGAAGAGCCTCTGGATGATTTCTATTTCTGGGGCGAGCTGCTTATCAGCGACTTCGACGATGCCGACAAGAACCTGGTAGATGCCGACAAGCTGTTCAGCAACCTGCAGGATTTGAAGAACATCATGGACGACTACGACTTCCTCGACCAGGAGCAGGAAGAAGCCATACAACAGTTTTTCCAGAACTTCTCCATCGACAAACGCACGCAACTCAAAGAGAAGTTCATCTCCCTTTGGGACAAGCTGGGAAACATCTACCGGCACTACCGGAAGAACCTCTCCGAACTGGGCATCGCATACGAAGGCATGATGTACCGCCATGTAATAGAGGAGCTTGATACGGACCGGCTGCGCTACGACCGCTACGTATTCGTGGGCTTCAACGTGCTGAACAAGGTAGAAACCCGCTTCTTCCAACGCCTGCAGGATGCGGGCAAAGCCATGTTCTACTGGGATTATGACGTGTTCTACACCCGCCTGCCCCACGAACAGCAACCGCCCTACGTGCACGAAGCGGGCGAATTTATCCTGCGCAACCTGAAGCTGTTTCCCAACCAACTGCCCGAAACTGCCTTCAATGTCTTGCGACATCCCAAGAAAATACGTTTCATATCCGCTCCTACGGAGAATGCGCAGGCCCGCTACCTGCCCCAATGGGTGCGCACGGTCGTGAAAAGCGATACCGAGGCAAGCAAGGAGAAGGAAAACGCCATTGTGCTATGCAACGAGGCACTGTTGCTGCCCGTGCTGCACTCCATCCCGCCGGAAGTGGAGAACGTAAACATAACCATGGGATTTCCATTGGCACAGACACCCGTATACAGCTATATCAACGCCCTTATGGAACTGCAAACCGCCGGCTACCGCAGGGATACGGGACGCTATACCTACGAAGTCGCACTTGCCGTACTGAAGCATCCTTACACCCGGCAACTGTCCGCCACGGCCGAAGACCTGGAGAAGCAGCTCACCAAGGACAACCGCTTCTACCCTCTCCCGTCGGAGCTTAAAAAAGACGCTTTTCTCGAACAGGTATTCACCCCGCAGAACGGAACTGCTGCCATCTGCCGCTATCTCACCGAGCTGCTGCGCGAAGTGGCCGTCATATACCGTCAGGAGAAAGACGAAGAGGACATCTTCAACCAGCTCTACCGGGAGTCCCTATTCAAGGGCTACACCCTCATCAACCGCCTGCTCAGCCTGATAGAGAATGACGGGCTGAGCCTGCATACAGACACGCTGAAACGCCTGATGAACCGCCTGCTCACCGCCACCAACATCCCGTTTCACGGCGAGCCCGCCATCGGCATGCAGGTAATGGGCGTACTGGAAACGCGTAACCTCGACTTCCGTAACCTCATCATGCTGTCCCTCAACGAAGGGCAGCTCCCCAAGGCGGGCGGCGATTCGTCTTTCATCCCCTATAACCTGCGCAAGGCGTTCGGCATGACTACCATCGAGCATAAGAACTCCGTGTATGCCTACTACTTCTACCGCCTCATACAGCGTGCGGAGAACATTACCTTGCTGTACAATACGGCATCCGACGGACTGAACCGGGGTGAGATGTCGCGCTTCATGCTCCAGTTTCTCGTCGAGTCTCCCCACGACATCTCACGCCAATATCTGGAAGCCGGGCAATCTCCCCAACAAAGCCTCAAGATTGAAATACACAAGACGGACGAGGTACTGCAACGGATGTACAACGCATACGACATCCGCCGGCATCCCAACGCACTCTTTTCGCCTTCGGCACTCAACACCTACCTCGACTGCCGGCTCAGATTCTACTACCGCTACGTTGCCGGACTGAAAGCTCCCGACGAGGTAAGCGCAGAGATAGACTCCGCCCTGTTCGGTACTATCTTCCACCGTTCCGCCGAGCTGGTATACCAAGACCTCACAGCCAACGGAAAGGAGATACGCCGGGAAGACCTGGAGCAGTTGCTCCGCAACGACGTAAGGTTGCAGGCATACGTAGACACCGCCTTCAAGGAAGAGTTTTTCCATGTGCCTGCCGGCGAGCAACCCGAATACAACGGCACACAGCTTATCCACTCCAAAGTAATCGCATCCTATCTGCGGCAATTGCTCCGCAACGACCTGCAGTACGCCCCTTTCCGTATGGAAGGCATGGAACAAAAAGTAACGGAAACCCTGGAGATAGAGACTCCTTCCGGAATGCTTCCGCTGAATATCGGCGGAACGATAGACCGTATGGACAGCAAAGGCGATACCCTGCGCATCGTGGACTACAAGACGGGTGGCACTCCCAAGACTCCCGAAAGCATAGAGCAGTTGTTTACCCCTGCCGACAACCGTCCGAACTACATCTTCCAGACTTTCCTGTATGCTGCCATTATGTGCCGCAAGCAAGGACTGAAGGTAGCTCCATCCCTGCTGTACATCCACCGTGCGGCATCCGAGAGTTACTCGCCCGTTATCGAGATGGGCGCACCGCGCCAGCCCAAAGTGCCGGTCAACAATTTTGCGTTTTATGAAGATGAGTTTCGCGAACGGCTATCAGCGCTCCTGCAGGAGATATACAATCCCGAAGAGCCTTTTACCCAAACGGAAGATGCGAAGAAATGCGAATACTGTGACTTTAAAAGACTGTGCAAGAAATAGAGGAGTACAATAAAAAACAATAGGGCAATTAAAGTAATAAAATCTGAGAAATCATATTGCAGCCAATATCACTTTAGCACCCTATTGTTTTATTGTACTCTTTTTTATTTCTTCAACGGGATGGAAAAATAGAATGTCGAACCCTCTCCTTTCTTGGATGTAAACCACAACTTGCCGCCACTCTTCACTGCAAAATCCTGACACAACAGCAATCCCAATCCGGAACCTTCTTCATTATTTGTGCCGAACGTACTGAAATGCGTATCTGTATGCAGCAGTTTCTGCTGTCCTTCTTCATCAATGCCGCAACCGCTGTCTTTTACACTGACTACCACTGTATCTCCTTGCTCTTCCATCTTCACCAATACTTCCGAATTTTCGTTGCTGAATTTAATGGCATTGCTCAGCAGATTGCGAATAATGGTTTTCAACATATCAATATCGGTACAGACAGGCAACTTCTCCGGCTTTTCTTCACGGATGGTAATTTTCTTCAAGCCGGCCACCATATTGAACACATCAATCACGCTGTCTACCACTTCCACGGCATCCACATCCTGATAGACAACATTCAGGTTGCCAATCTGGCTTTTTGTCCACTTCAACAGGTTATCCAGCAATGAAAACACATCTTCCGTTGTCCGGTTTGCCATTGTCAGCAGTTCGTACATCTCACCGCCAATCTTCTCAACGGGCAGATTGAGCATCAGCATGTTCAGCACCATCTTGATAGAGCCCATCGGAGAACGCAGATCGTGGGCAATTACAGAATACAACTTGTCGCGCCCGGCAATGATGCGCTGCAACTCTTCCGTCTTATTCAGAATAATACGCTTGGCCGCCACCAATGAAACCTGATGGGTGACACGGATTATCAGCTCTTCCTTATTGAAAGGTTTGGAAATAAAGTCACTGGCACCTGCCTGAAACCCTTTCACTATATCCGTTGTACTGTTCAATGCTGTCAAAAAGATGATTGGAATATCCGCTGTATCGGGATTGGATTTGAGACGTTGCGCCACTTCAAAGCCGCTTAAATCGGGCATCATTACATCCAACAGCACCAAATCCGGATGTTCTTTATCCACTTGTTCCAAGGCCTGCCGTCCGTTGTTTGCCGTAGCAATCGCAAACTTCTCATTTGTCAGGAGTACTTTCAACAACAATACGTTGGACATCACATCATCTACGATGAGGATTTTGTACTCAGAAGGATTTATTTCCATGTTCATCTTTGTATTATATTTTTTCCCGTTATTGGTACCATATTTATTCAGGAACGATACTTGCCGAAATATTCAATCATGTGGAGCAAGCCTTCCTCCAACTCTATTACAGGCTGCCAGTCCAGTTTATGTTTGGCTAACGTAATGTCCGGTTTCCGTTGTCTCGGATCATCGTGCGGCAGTGGTTTGAATATCAGTTTTGATTTGGAACCTGTCAGCCTAATAACCTTCTCTGCCAGTTCAAGGATGGAAAACTCGTTGGGATTGCCCAAATTTACCGGGCCGATAAACCCTTCTTCCGTATTCATCATACGCACCATCCCCTCTATCAAGTCGTCCACATACTGGAAACTGCGGGTCTGAACACCCGAACCGTAAATCGTGATGTCCTTGTCCTGCAGTGCCTGGACCACAAAGTTGGAAACCACCCGCCCGTCGTCGGGCAGCATGCGCGGACCGTATGTATTGAAAATACGTATAATCTTTATGCGTATTCCGTTCTGACGGTAATAATCCATAAAAAGCGTCTCTGCGCAACGCTTGCCTTCATCATAACAAGAACGGATACCGATTGGATTTACATTTCCCCAATAACTTTCCACTTGGGGATGTATGACAGGATCGCCGTAGATTTCGCTGGTAGACGCCTGCATGATTTTTGCACCCGTCTTTTTGGCCAGCCCCAGCATATTGATGGCTCCCAATACCGAGGTTTTAATCGTTTTTATGGCATCGTGCTGATAATGTACCGGAGATGCGGGGCAAGCCAGATTATAAATCTCATCGACTTCCGCCTCGTAGGGCAATTCCACATCGTGAAGCACAAACTGAAAACGGGGATTTCCTTTCAGGTGGGCTATGTTCTCTTCCGAACCGGTGAAGAGATTGTCCAGGCATATTACTTCGTGTCCGTCTTTAATCAGCCGGGTACACAGATGAGAACCTATAAAGCCGGCACCACCGCTAACCAATATTTTTTTCATGCAGCACTTATTTCTGTGTCCGAAGACCATGCAACTTGTTTGTTCTGTTTATGTGCTGACAAATGTAGGCGATTTGGCTAAAATATGCAAGTTTGCAGGAGAATTATTTCAACTATCAAGGCATATATTCCGGCTTGTTGTCAGGAATACTGAAATCTTTATTGGCAAACAGGTCTGCCAAACCCGAAATTTGCTTCAGACGAAGCAGCTCGTCCCGGTCCATTCCTATGTTTTTCATAATCCACTGGTCGGACATACCGGCACGGTCCAGTTCGGCAACGATGTTGCACATCAACTCGATGTTATGCGCCCCGCGCGCACGGTTATGACGGATAGTGGACGCCATGCGGTTGGACAGCTCCTTGTCAATTACAACAACCGGCAACAAACCGTTCTCACGCTGATAAATCCGCTTGGAAGTTTTCAATACCTGATAGCGGTGGTAGCCGTCTACCAATATATAGTTGTCTTTCTCCCGGTCGTAATAGCACACGCAGGGCATTGTAAATCCGTCTTCCCAGATGGACAGTTCCAGCAATTTCATTTCGGGCGGTGCCACTACATTGGGGTTATAATCATTGGCCTGTATCTTTTCTACGGGAATTGCTTTTACATTATATACCGGACTTTTATCTACACTCATAACATCATATTTTTGAATTGTTCCATTATCTTGTCTCGCTTGTATATTTCCTCTTTGGTCAGGGCAAACCCCATGTACTTGCACGCGTGGTCGTTCTTTAAGATACAGATGCACATGCGCTTGTAGGTAGGGATTTCCCTGAATTCCGTTATATCGATATCATCCAGATAATCCATGCGGACAGGTTTCTTGTTTGTCTTGTAATTGGTATGATTCATCACTTCGATGGGAATGCCTGCGTCTTGCAGCTTCTTTATGGTATTCTCGCCCAAGCATCCCCCTTTTGTCCGCCAGAATTCGATGCTGACGGTCAGCTTCTTCAGATAGTTGCGCCGGGTTTCTTCGGGCAAGGTGGAAAGCAGGAATTGCATAAAGCTCTTCCAGGTATACCCTTCGGGAATGCGTACGCTCTGCCAGCCCATGGCGTGAGTACCGCCATAGATACCGGTAAAGTTCACCCCGTTGACACGTCCTATCATCTTCCCCCAGGTATTGGGGTCTATCACTTTATACAATGCAAGGCTCTCCTGCGCCTCGCACAGAAACGGACTTGCCACACGCTGGCGCTCTATATTGACACCCGCTTTATAATACAAATCGTACAGATGGTTATAATCGAAGCCGAACTTACCGTTGGCAGTCCATATATCCGTCGTTTTCCAGTCGTAGATAGGATAAGCGTTGAATATGTCATTGCCTATTTTGGAAGTCCACCTGTAGTTATGGTACATCTGGTATTTACGGTTCAGATGAATACTGCGCCAGCGGTTGAAGCTTTCCTGCGTGCGGATGCCAATAAGGAAACAGGTGCGCACCGCATCTTTCCGCTGATGCAGCCATTTGGCAAAGTGCATCTGGAATTCGTAATCCCACATTTTCTCTGTATAGAAAGGGAACGCTTCTTTCGTATAAGAACCCTGCGGCATCTGACGCACCCAAAGCTCCTTCATACTCTCGTCCCAGGGACGCCAATAGCTCTGATACATGGATGTGCAGGTGGTGACCTTGAAAGGGACACATACCCGATAGACTTCCAGAATATCCTTATTGGCTTCCAATATACGGTCTACATAATCTATGGTTACGGTGTACTGTATCTCATAATCCATATGAAACACACACAATTTTCGCTTTAAATTATTACGCCGGATGTAATCTATACACAAGTTCAGCAATACGCCACTGTCCTTCCCTCCGGAAAACGACACGCATATTGTATCGAACTCTTTAAAAATCAGTTCTAAACGTTCCTGCGCAAGTTCGTATACATTTTTAGAAACAGCCATAGTTATCTGTCTTTTTTCATTTTCACGTAGCGAGTCCAGACTTTCTCCTCCGAAAAGCCTAATTCCTTAAAAAGAGAACAATGCTCCATGAAAGTAACCGATGTCAATTCCTTACCCGCAGTTGCATTCGATATAACCTTCTCCAATAATAGCTTCAGCGTACTTTCATTATTGTCCTCTACATAGTAGTTGTTAATGATACACTCTTTCTTCTTCTCTTCTACGGGTATAAAACCTATAACTTTCCTCTTTTCTACTGCCACAAACCAAACAAAATCTTCCGATGTACGAAACGGGTAGTTATAATTCTGCTTTAAGACATCGGGATTCATCACCAATGGCGCTACAAGCTCATATAGCCGCCTGTCTGTTCCCTTTAATTGTATAATTTGTATCATTCAGTATTATCGGTTTTATGTTTTGATTGTAAATTGTTCAAAGATAAATATTAAACTTTATGCCTTAAGTAATTTTTAAGCAGTTTTAAGAATAAAGATTCAAATTGTCGTAATTTATTATTTTTACACAGAATTTGTAATTCACTGATAATCAATAGGCATAAAAGTGGCATTATTCAGTATATGACTGAACCTATTTAAGTATACGACCGAAATAGGATGAGTATACGACTGAAAGGCATTCAGTATACGGCCGAATGTTTCAGCATTTTAAACTATAAACTATTTTCAATAAAACAGTTGTGTATCAGAAAGGATTAAACAATCTTATTTCACCCATATTCTTGCATTTTTAACGATTAAGGTATTATTAATTAAATAAAATTTATACATTTGCACAGCTTTTAAAAGTAGTCCGAAATTCTTTTAATCTATTCCGTTTTTCCATAATATTGAATACATAAGTAAACAACAAAACAATTATAAACAGTAAAATTATGATGCTAAACACAAAGAAAAGACCGCTTATAGCTGCGGCCCTATTACTGACATCGTTCGGAATAACCACATCGTGCATCGATAACAGTTATGACCTGAACAAGGACATCGACATGACAATCAGTGCAGGTGGCGAACATCTGGCAATTCCCGTGGGATATACGGAGAAGATAACATTGGATAAAATCATCGAACTGGACGAGGGGGATGATTTGCAGATTGTGGATGGAGAATATCATCTGCTGAAAAAGGATAATATTGATGAGACGAATACGTCGGTAAAGCTGGTTACAGTTAATGAATCATCGAATCCTATAGAACCGATTAGAATAATCAGTGGGAACCATGATAGTGATGTTTATGATATTTTAATCCCAAATGCAGAATCAGAGGGATTCATCAACGCAGAAGCCCATGGTGTGGACAAAGCCGTCATAGAAATCGGCTCCTTGGCTGCCGATATGCCAACGACCTTGACTCTTAAATTAAAACTTAGCGGTGAAATTTCAACCTCATTGGTTAAAGTGGGAACTATGACAATCACCTTCCCGAACTTCATACAATTTGAGAAAGAGAACGGACTGAATGGACAGACCCTTACCATGACTGATGTACAGATAGAACCCTATTCCGGATTTACAAAAGAACTGAAAATCAACAAATACGTATTCGGAAAGGAATACGGTGAAGGAAACAGAGTTGACGAAGAGAATGGCGACAGAATCCTTAAAATTGAAAACCAAGAGATAAAGATAGAGATGCAAGGCATAAACGTAACAACTCCCTCCGGCAACGGCTCTTTAAATATCACTCCTACCATTACCCTTGCAGAAATGGCTGTAAGCGAAGTTTACGGCACCATCCAGCCTGACATCGACGTGAAGCCTACCGAAGTGGAACTGAACAATCTGCCCGACTTCCTGCAAGACGATGAAATAAGACTGGACATCACCAATCCTGTGTTCTCATTCAATGCCAACAATCCACTAAATACGGATGTAGAAATGGATGGTGTCCTGACCGGATATAAAGACGGTAAAGTAACCAAAATCGTAAAAATAGGAAGCGGTAACGGTGGTGCATCCATCACATTAAAACCCAGCGGAGACAAGCAACAGACAATTTCAATAGTACGTGATGAGCAAACGGTGGTTGAGGCAAATGCAACCAAAGTTGTCGTACCCAATCTGAATGATATTATCGAAACGATACCCGACCACATCAACGTTGAGCTAAAGCCGGCCGTAAAGGCAGAACAGTATTACACCGTCAATTTAGGACAGAACTACACGCTGAACAGCGCATACGACATCGACATCCCCCTGAGCTTCGGCAGCAACCTGAAAATCGTGTATGAAGAAACACTCGATAACTTCGACCTCGACCTTGAAGATGTAGATATCAAAAAAGCCGTTCTTTCCATAAATGCCGTCAACACCATTCCTTTGGCAATGGAAATCAAGAACGACAACGTAAGCGCACTGGATGCCAACGGAAACGTGATAAAAGACATCGACGTAACCGTAGAGGGAACCATCACGGAAAGCAAAGACGGCAAGACCGAAGTTTCAAGCGCGCTCAATGTCAACTTGAACGAAACAGCGGAAGGCGCCATCAGCAAGCTGGACGGCCTGAAGCTGAAGATAACAGCTGTGCCCGGACAAGCCACCGATGTTCAGTTGCTAAACACACAATGGATGCAGCTTAAAGACATGAAACTAAAAATTCCAAACGGTATCAAAGTAGATTTGAACTAACAGATATTATTTCATGCGATACAGACAAAAGATTCAACAATCATATATAACGAAACGAATGAAGACAAATGTTTTAGCGATTATACTGTCCGGAGCCGTAGCGACACTTGCAATCGGCGATGCGATGGCACAGACACAGAACAGCCGTTCAACCTATTTTCTGGAAGGAAGTACCTACCGTCACGAACTAAACCCCGCCTTTATGGGCGAACGCGGCTACGTCAGTTTTCCCGGCTTGGGCAATCTTACAATCGGCGCGCAATCCACAGGCGGCGTAGGCGACTTTATCTTCAAGAAAGCCAACGGTGACCTCACCACCTTCATGAACGAGGAAGTGAGCAGCGCCGAATTCCTGAAAGGACTGCCCAAAAGACTGAAAGTAGGTGTCAACGTAGACGAATCGATTCTTTCCTTAGGCTTCCACGCCTGGGGCGGTTTTAACACACTCGGCATCTCCGTAAAGTCCAATACCAACGTTTTCATGCCCGATGAACTTTTCAAGTTCATGAAAAACGGGGTAGCCAGCGAAACGGGAAGCAGCTACAACGTGAAGAACGTGAACATCATATCTACCAACTATGCGGAAATCGCTTTCGGCCATGCACGCGAAATCAACGAACGCCTCACGGTAGGCGCCAAAGTAAAAGCGCTCGTGGGACTGGCAAAGGCCACCATGCACATCGACGAACTGAACATCCTCGCCTCTCAGGACAAATGGACCATCACCCCGAAAAATGCCGAGCTTTACATGTCTGCCAAAGGCCTCATCGTGCCCACCAAAGGCGAAACCGGCAACTATCAGGAAGACGACTATATCCTGGATGCCAACGGAGACAGAACCCCGATACTGAAAGACGGAACCGACGGACAGATTTCATACGATGACATCGATTTCGATACGGACAACCTCGGCCCCACAGGTTTCGGTATGGCTATTGATTTGGGAGCGACCTACAAACTGAATGACGAATGGACATTCTCCGCCTCCTTGCTCGACCTCGGTTTCATTTCATGGAAAAACACCACCAAAGGAACAATGAGCAAAGACTTCACGTTCGACGGTTTTAGCGACATCTCCGTGAAAGACGACGGAACCGACAACAACAAGAAACTGGACACCCAAGTGGACGAATTGGTAGATGACCTGGCAGATCTGGCAAAATTTGATAAAGCGGGAGAAGGATTAAAGCGTACCACCGCCCTCGCAGCCACCCTGCACCTGGGCGCTCAATATACCCTACCCGCTTACGACCGTCTGAGCTTCGGCTTCCTCTCCACCACCCGCATGCAAGGCAAGCACTCATGGACGGAAGCACGCGTTTCGGCAAATGTTGCCCCTCTCTCCTGGTTTGAAGCATCGGTAAACTACGCCTTATCCAACTTCGGCTCCGATGCCGGCATCATGCTGAATTTCCACCCGCGAGGTTTCAACTTCTTCATCGGTGCAGATGTTCCCATGTGTAAATACGAACCGGCCTACTACGCTCCTATCAGCCGTGCAGCCGTCAACGTAAATATGGGTATCAACTTTACTTTCGGACCGAAGCACAAGCGTAAATACAAAACGGTAGAAACCCAATCACTCTGAATTTATCAACCAAAACAAGAAGAATATGAAAAAGATATATTGTCTGCTGTTTGCCATGCTGCCATTGGCTGCATGGGCAGGTGAGGTAAAAGTCACCAAGCCGGTACTGACTCTGGAAAACGATACGCTGACCCTGGACTTTAAGTTTAATATGGAAGCCGTAAAAGTCAACAGTACCCAGTCTTACGCCTTTACTCCGGTATTGTTTGCGGGAAAGAACTACAAGACCTTGCCGCCCGTTGTCGTCACCGGTAAAAACAAGTTCAAGATGCGCCACAAAGACCGTAAGCTTGCCAGGAAAGGCGATTACAATGCGCCTTATACCATTATTAAAGGCAAGTCTGCCGATCGCCGGAACCTCGTGAACTATACCGTATGCCTCCCCTACGAAGAATGGATGAGCCAGGCGGATATGTGGATATTGCAGGAAGGCAGGAAAGACTGTCTGCTGGATTTACCCGAGATTCAGGTGATAGAACCGGTAGTTGTGGTAGAAGAAGAACCATTGCCGCAGAAAGGTTCCATCTGCGAACCCTGTATGAGCATGGTATCCTACCTCACCCCGACAGAAAAGCCGTTGAAAGTGCGCTCTGAACAAAACACCCTGTATATAGAATATGCAGCGGGCGGAACGGAATTCAAAGCCGATTTCAAAAGCAACTCCGCTGAGCTTCAAAAGCTGAAGGAAACCCTGAACCCGCTGACCGAAGGCGACTTGGTTACTTTCAAAGCCATCAACATATGCGGCTATGCTTCACCCGACGGCTCTGCCAAGACCAACGACCGCGTAGCCACAAAACGCGCCGACTCTTTCTCCCTCTATCTCAGAGGAAGTTATCACTTCCCGGACAGCATACTGAACGTAACATCAGCCGGTGAAGACTGGGACAGCCTTGTCAAGATGCTTGAGGAAGACAAGCCCGACTATGCGGACAAAGCATTGGAAATAATCAATAAGTACACCAACCCCGATGTACGTGAAGCCAGACTGAAATCAGGACTGGGCAGCGCTTCCTACCGTGCCATGATGAATGAATATTATCCCCGCCTACGTCGTCTGTCTATCGCCATAGATTACGAAATACGCGAAGTACGCAACTCCGAAGCCGCAACGTTAATTTACACCAATCCCAAGATGCTGAATCTGCAGGAAATGTACGGCGTAGCCAAGAACTTCCGGCCGGGAACGAAAGAATACAGGGAAGTGTACGAAATAGCCGCTACCAATTATCCCACAGATATTGTGGCAAATATCAACGCTGCCTCTGCCAACATCGTTTACGGTGACTTTGACCGCGCGCAGCAATACATAGAAAGGGTAAAAGACGATCCTCGTGCATGGAACAACCTGGGCGTGCTGGCATGGCTGTCGGGCGACAGTGAAATAGCAAAGGAATGGTTCACCAAAGCTTTGACCATAGAACCGGAAAAGGCACAGGAAAACTTGAATAAGATAAAGTAACATACACATCTTTGCATAAAAGATAAAAGAGTTGCAATAACGGGACAGTTCCCTATATTGCAACTCTTTTTTTAATATATCCTATATCGGCAACCTCTTTATTGTGCCTTTCTTGCAACAGACAGCATTTTGCGTGCATAACACCATACTACGCAATAGGCAGCCAAAGGTACGATAAACGCCATCACCATTGTTGTATAATCCGCCACAAGCCCCATCAACAGCGGACCTACCACCCCGCCTACCGGAGACATCATCAGGAAAGAGGAAGCGCGCTTGGTATGGTTGCCCAACCCTCTTAGAGAAAGAGCGAAAATAGTAGGAAACATAATAGCCTCAAAAGCATATCCGCAGAGCAGTGCAACCAGCGACACCATGCCCACATCAAGCAACACCACAAGAGTAGTCACCACCGTTCCCGTAGCGCAAACCAGCAGCATCTTCTCCGCACGTACACGCCCCATAATCCAACTGCCAGCAAAACGTCCCAGCATAAATAATCCCAATCCGCCGAATGAAAGTACCAATGAGGCTTCACGGGCATTCATCCACCCCTGTTCCACTACATAATTAATGAAAAAACTATTAATGGAGATTTCCCCTATTTCGTAAGCAAACAGAGCCAGCAAACCAAAGATAAAGAGTTTATGCGACCACAGCCCTATTTCATGCCCGGCTTCATCCACCTCTACCCCATGCTCTATTTCGGGTAACTTAATCTTCGAGAAAACCAACGCTACCAGCAGCACCACTATCCCCATGCCTACATAAGGCAGAGCCACATTACCCGCACTGCCGCTCCCATCTTCCGAAAACAAAAGCAGACCTGCCAGCACAGGAGCGCAAATACATCCCAGACCATTGAAGGACTGTGCAAAATTCAGGCGGCTGGCTGCCGTTTCCTTCGCCCCCAATTCCGTTGCATAAGGATTGGCAGCCGTTTCAAGGAATGTCAATCCACAACCGATGACAAAAAGGGCAAACAAGAACATATTGAATGACAGATAGTATTGCCCGGGAATAAACAGCAACGAACCGATACCGTACAGCAGCAACCCGAAAACCACTCCCCTGCGATACCCGAAACGGCTTATGAACAATCCTGCAGGAACGGCCATTACGAAATAGCCCATATACATCATCGCCTGGATAAAAGCCGAATGCGCCTTTGTAATATCCAGCAGTTCCTGAAAATGCTTATTCAGCACATCCAGAATGGCATGTGCAAATCCCCATAGGAAAAAGAGAGAAGTAATCAATATAAAAGGAACAAGGTATTGCTCCCCTACCAACGGTATCCGTTTCTGTTTCATAATCTAATAATTTCAGACAATCTGTGTCTATCAGTAAATGCGGCCGCAAAGATAAGCAATAAAAAGGAGACAGCCCCATCCATACCACGTATCTTCAACTAAAACACATAAGAAAGGGATAACTGCCAATATCTGTTTTTGGATTCAAATACATCACCGTCAAATATCTGGTCTATGGCATCGTGCTTGTTTCCGCCGATATGATGTTTGGCAGATTGCGTCAGACCGATATTATAGTAACAGCTCAACATCAGGTGATTTACAATCTTAACACCGCCGCCAAGATTGATACCGACCTCAGTGGAACGCCAACCCATAGATGAGAGATCTTTGTCTATGACATCTACAGCTATATGGGCAAGCTTACGCCCCCAATTATCCTCATCTACCAGAAAAGAAAAAGAGGGGCCCACCCCCAGGAACAGGTCAAAATTGTCAGATATGCCCATCTCCCACTTCAGCTCAATAGGGATGTCAATACTTTGCGTTTTTACATCGGTACTTGCACCGTTGGCAGTATTGGTAAGTTTCACACCGCGCTGCACATACAATAAGGAAAAGTCAAGAGCAAGACCATAAAAACCGGTCTGATATTGCAACACGGGACCTACCTGAAAACCGGTCTGATTCTCTTCCTTGATCTGACTACTCATTCCGTGAATATCCGCCTTGTTGCCAAGCACACCTGCTTTCAAGCCGAAATGCAAGCCTTGCGCTATGCCGGTAACCGGAAATAAACATGCCAATAGCGACAATAAACAAATTACTTTTTTCATTATCATTTACAAAATAGAATTATGGGAACAAAGGTATGGATTTCCGTCCGTAGTCCAAATTCTCGTACAGTTAACATTGCTCTTTTTGTTCTTTTTTAGCTGTATACAGTAAGATTAATATTGATATTTTCAGCAAAAGTATTCACTTTTTCCGATTAGCAGTCGATGAATGTTTTTTATACCATTTTTTATTTTCCAAACAATAAATATATTGCTACCTTCGTTTCTGCATTCGGACAAGGTTTTGTTTTTTTGGTTGAAAACATTAGGCAGAACCATGTACCGTACAATAAAATTATTAAACTAAAAAACGACGGTGCAAAGCCCGCATACAAATTTATCCGTAATGAAACTCTATATATTGATACAGCGATTTTTAGGGAGAAAGTATGTACATTATTTCGTACTTTTCTTTATCCTTATCTCCATTGCAGCAATCATCGGAAGTTCGTATGAGGAAATGGCCGCATACAGGTTACCTCTATTCGGAGTGACCTATGTATCCTCTTTCGTATTTTTAGTGGAGTACATAGCCCGTATCTTATCTGCACCGGCACTTTATCCCGGCAGAAAGGCTGTGAAAGCACGTCTGAAATACACATTCTCTTTCTATGGATTTGTAGATTTCGTAGCTGTGCTACCTTGTATCCTTACCTATATATATTGGGATACGGAAGTGGTGCATGTCATCATCCTGCCTTATATTTTTATCATTTTCAAACTGATACGGCACTCTCGTTCTTTCCGGATTATCGGCCGGGCGCTCTCAGCCGTAAAAGAGGAACTTGAAACTGCATATACTGCAAGTTTCATCACTATCTGCTTTTCAGCCATCCTCATGTATTATATCGAAAGAGGTGCTCAGCCCGAAGTTTTCAAAAATATCGGAGACGGAATATGGTGGGCTATCATCACGTTTGCCACCGTAGGTTACGGAGACATTTATCCGGTTACACCTTTAGGGAAGTTGCTGGGATGTATCATCTGTCTGGTAGGCGTGGCGATGGTAGCCATTCCTACCGGTATCATCAGTTCTTCTTTTATCAACATTATACAAAAAAAAGAAAAGGAAATTTCAAAATAACAACCTAACTGATTTTAAACTTATAATTATGATGAAAAAAAGTGTTTTAACCGTTTTATTTGCGCTGTTTTGCACGATGAGTTTTGCGCAATTGTCTTTCAATGTAAAAGCCGGTCTTAACCTCAGCAGCTATATCGGCGACAACTCGGATCACTCCAAATTCAAACCCGGAGTACGTCTTGGTGTCGGAATGGAATATCAGTTCACCGACATCATTTCCTTGCAACCCTCACTGTTTTTCTCGCAGAAAGGTGCAAAGTATTCGGAAGGATACGAAGGTATCGTGGATGCTGATGCAGATGTAAAAATCAACCAGCTTTATCTGGAACTCCCCATCAATGTACAATTCCGCTTCAACATTGCAAACAACACCAACTTAGTGGTTGCGACAGGACCATATCTTGCCTGTGGCGTAGGTGGAAAAGCTAAATTCGATGGCAAGGCCTCCATCGGTAATGTCGATATAAATGCTGACGAGAAAATTGACACATTCGGTGATGACGGACTTGGATACAACCGATTTGATGCAGGATGGAACATCGGACTAGGTGTAGAATTCGGACAAATTCTGGTAGGGCTTGACACCCAACTCGGATTTTGCAAGATCATGGATGGAAATGCCCCACACAATGCGAATATAGGCATTACCGTAGGATACAAATTTTAAAACTACTCTCTTACATATTTTCCTGTATAAAAAAGAGTCTGCTGTTAAAAAACGGCAGGCTCTTTGTCGTATATAATTATTAGCATCTTACCCGAATACTATTTTTTTAAATTATAGAATACATTCATGCTCAATTCTCATTAAATGCCTTTTAATAACCATTCAAACGGCACTAAAAATGAATAACAAAATTGCCGTTATTCTTGTATTAGCAAATGTAAAATACTCACTAAACGATTTGGAAAAGCATTACAAGACGTTTTGCGGTTTATATTTAGTTGCATTTTCAGTAGTCCTAAAAAAGCAACTGAATTTGCACCTGACATACTTCTCAGAAACACTACATCTGCTTCACCTCAAACAAACAAAAAGCCCTAATTCCGTTGAGAATCAGAGATTTTCCTAATTTTGCTTTCTTGAGAAGCGGTGCGTACGAGACTAACGGAGTTCATAATTACTTGTGACATTCAGTAAGTTACAAAACTTCTCCCCAAAAAGCCCCAATCTTGCACCTACATAGCTTCTATGTTTTTCCAATAGGAATTTAGCTTGTTCCAACAATATAAAGATAGGTGTTTTGAACAATACAACCATAAACCATGTGAAATATTTAACAATATATCTCAGAGAGCATTTTGGATTTATCATTTAATTCTAATTCTATTGAGAATTGTATTATCATTTAAGTATATCATGACTCGGAAAGTTTTCCCATCTATCATTTATATCTCCATCATCCATTGTATGCGTCCTTCCATCTGTGTGGCAGCATTTGTAACAGCTCCTCATAAATTACCTTCTGCATATATGACATTCTTACTACGTCATTCAGGTATCTACATAAGGTTACTTTATGCGCCTATGCATGTAGTCAATAACGAACAGATGCACTCATGTTAACCATCGCCTAGTAATCACTGTAAAGCAGGTAGTACTTTCTGTCCAATATGAGGGGGGATGACATTTTCTGCCAGATTATTATCAATACGGATGTCCATCCTGTAGGTACCTCATCATGTTCTCTCAGCGGGTATAAGCATAGAACTACCGCCTTTCCTGTCAGATAGTTCGGACTGACAATAATGTTATAACACCAATATCAACGTTTTATTATTCTCTGATAGTATTGGATGCTCTTTATCGAAGATATCCGAAATAAGTTGTTGCATAATATCTTTCTTCTCTAAAGGCTCTCCATCTGTCTTTGTTATCACAATTTTTGTTTGTTCTTCTGTTGTTACCATTAATTTCAGCAAGTAGTTTACATTATTCCCGCCTATTACGGCTATTTCAACCTGTCTGGTAAAGTTGAAATTTCGAGAAACGGTATCTTGTCCGTCCCTAAAGATGTTAATGTATGTTTTAGATTGACGTTTGAAACTATCTAACACTTGCTTGACAGATTCGCTATTTACCTGATATTTATCTTTAAACTTGCATTCAAAAAATTCTCCATCTAATGCACATTCAATACTTTCGAAAGTGTATGTATTACTAGGCTTTGTATATAGTTCTGTTATACTCTTTCTACCCCATTCTTGCGCATCATCACATAGAATAAGCAAGAAAGAGAATTGTGGATCTGCAAAAGCAGGTGCAAGCCGAACAGAGGGAGCAGACAAAAATGGAAAACCGCCACAACAGCGAGATAAACAAGATAGACCGGAGCTACCAGCAAAAAATCAGGGAATACGACAACAGGCTGGAACAGATAGACACCTATTTCCCTATCGTAACGGAACTGCTGCCCATAGCTGAACAATGCCGGGAAGTGGGGTTTACCGAGGAACTGACAAGGCGGATTGTCAGCCTACAACCCGCGGAGTTCAAAGGAAGGCTCTATTCGAAAGAACACAAGGAGAAGTTCAGGACGGAGCACTCGACGGCAACCGTGGAGAAGAACCCGCAGGAGAAAGGAAAATTCCGGCTGTGCATTGACGACATGCCCATACTCGAATGGTTCAGAATGAAGTTTCAGGAACTCAAAGAAAAGCTGGGTATAAGCCACACCCAAAAAGAAGAGAACAGACCGAAAAGAGGATTGAGGATATAAAACGTAATAGAAAATAAGGGGTTTTGGTTTCATTTATTCAGCTGTTTTTCATATTTTTGTATTGGATTGAATATGCTCTTTCCAAGACATAGTTAGAATTTTTAGAAGCGTTATGCTTATCTTGTAGATGAAAACGTAGGAAATTTTCAAAGAGCACAAGGATAGCATAGTGGTTCTCACGCTATAGGCGTGGGCGGCTATATCCATATCTGTACTCAAGGTATTTTCCTACGACCTTCATCTAAGACGTGGCATGCAGTTCCACGCTTTTTCTGTATATAAATCTCCTTTTGGAACTGGGGGATCTAATTTATAAACAATAATGAAATTAAACATTTTATTTTTAATTACATTCTTAAGTTTATGGAATGTGTCTATCGCCCAGTCTTTAAAGATTTATTCTGGTAAGTATCGAGAAGGAACTGCAACTTATTCATACAAAGACAATCCTGATGGAGGACGAATTTATGAAGGGAGCTTTGTTTATACTACTCCTTATCATAAAATTACTGGACAATTCAAAAATAACAAAAAGGATGGCCAATGGATTTACAAAGGATATAAGAAATCCCTGAAATTATCATATAAAGATGGGGTTTTGGATGGTATGTATCAATTCATCAATGGAGGTGATAATGCTTGTATACTTCTTTTAACTATTAAGGATGGAAAATTTGTAGGTTCTGCAAAAGGGACAGACATTGGTTATACTTGGCACAGATTATTTCATTATAGGGGTTCTTTTAGTGGACAGTTTGACGAGAATGGCTATATGGATGGTGATTGGACTTTTAAAGATGACGACGGTATATATGTCTTCCACGCAACATACGAACATGGGGTTTGCCAGAAATGTTATCGTGAAGACATAACAACCGGAGACATTGCTGAAGGTGCAGTTAAAATTGATTTACATTCTATTATTATAGATAATTTCGAAACAATAGAAGGAGAGGTTGATCGTGGACATAGCCGTTGGCGCAAATATGATTATGAAATAGAAAAAGCCCCCTCACCTGTAATACAAAAAGAAAGTGGATATGGCGCCTTTCTTTCCGGGCGTTCATTGGTAGGAGGACTACCACGCCCAAGACACAATGTGGCAGAAGAAGGAATGGTGGTTGTTGATATTACCGTAAACCCAGCCGGATACGTAATAGCTACCAGTGTTAATTCTCAAACAAATACATCAAGTACCGACTTGTGTAAAGCAGCAATGGAAGCCGCCCAAAAGGCTCGTTTTAATGCCATAGACAGCACAGGCAATCAAGTAGGGACAATAACTTATTATTTTCAATTACGCTAATCAAAACTTTTATCCTAAATTATGAAATATGAAAATGTAACCATGAAAGGAAATGCGAATGAGTTTCGCTTTTCACTAACTAAAGAAGGCGATAGAAAGCTAGTCGTATTTGGTGTAAATCCAAGTACTGCTAACGAACAAATTGCCGATTTGACAATCACAAAAGTAATGGGATTTGCAGAGCGGAATGGCTTTGATGGCTTTATCATGCTAAATCTCTACCCACAACGCTGCACCAATCCTGAAAGCTTAGACAAAGAGATTGATGAAGAATTGCAACGCAAAAATTTAGAGGTAATCCGTCTATCTGTAGGCGATATGAAAGAATCCATCATATTGCTTGGATTTGGCGATACTATTAATTTGCGTCCCTATCTGAAAAGGCGTCCTAAGGAAATCATTGATATGCTTGCTCCCAATAATCCTCAATGGAAAATGTAGGGACATTGACTAAAAACGGAAATCCTCGACACCTTTCCAGAGTGGATTATATCACGTTTTCTGATTTTAATATGCAAGAATACATATCCATATATCTATAAATTATCATGATGAACCATATCTATAAATTCCGACTCATAAGCATGACTATGCTATGCTTGTTGTTATCTTGTACAACACCCAATCCGGTTGAAGAAGCCAAAGTTGAAATGCAAAAAGAGTACCATGCCTATTTTGACAATACAATCAGTATGATAGAGCAATACAATTGGGTGTTATCCATTGACATTTATGATTATTGGTATCCGGAAGGAGCTACCGTTATTGATTTTGTCAATGATTTGGAAACTGGAATACAAGGATGCAGGCGACTATCTAAAGAAATTTCCACCATTAATATAGATGATGAGCGGGTTATTTCAGCCAAACAAGAATTACAACAAGTATTAAAAGAAATAAGCGAAGATCTGGTTTCCCTTGTTGATAATCCAACTAATATTTTTGAAATTGTTGCAGAATCTAGAGATGAAGAATTCGAAGTGCCAGAAATAATTGTCCACGCACTAAGCAGTCTGCAAAACAGCATAGAATCCAAAATGAACATAAGCAATGACATCGTATGTATGCGAGAAGACATCATTAGAAATAAAAGGCTGAACAAGGAGCAATTTATTGAAATCAATCAATCCATATTAACAATGGCACGTGATAGCTTTCTACATCATTTCCAAAATTGGAAGGAAGTAGATGCTTATTTTGACCAAGAAACAAATTACTTGAAAGACAGTACGTATATCAATAATATGTATCAATTCTTCTATGCATCAACAGAGGCTATGACAAAGCTAAAGAAGCATAACTTATACGATGAACAAACTACTCAAATGTACACTGGTTTCTATGCTGAATCCGATGCTTATTGCGAGCCTGTTAATAAAGCAACAGACAATGTCACCACCATCTATAAAGGAAATGGATTTGTTATAGACTTTTATTCAAATGCATTAGATGGAGAGGGAGAATTGTATTGGAATGTTTACTCTTGTCAAGAAAACAACGGAGATTTAACATTGACACTCAAGAAAAGTTTTCTCTATAGCAAAAACAATTATTCCGCATCAATCAAAACACCAGATGAAAAGTATATAGGCGAAAAGTATATTTATAAGTCACTTTCCTGCGGAGAAAATTCTTATGCAGGAATACATATATCCAACAAAGGAAAAAAATATGCAGAAGTTTGGGTTGAAACTGAAGAAGATAAAGGGTTCTTGCGAGATTTATACCTATGTCCAGAAGTTATAGATTATCTTGTTTCAAACAAATGGCGAGATAAGTAAAACAAAACACCCAATTTTACTTTGTCGGGTGTAAAATTGGGTGTTAATTTTGTAAGCTATTGATAATCAATATTTGTTGCGGTGCGTACGGGACTCGAACCCGTGACCCCATGCGTGACAGGCATGTATTCTAACCAACTGAACTAACGCACCATCATTTCATTTTATCGTTGCTATCTCTCTCGATTGCGGTTGCAAAGGTAGGTGTTTTTTTTGAATCTGCAATAGTTTGAAAGAAAAAAAATATCTTTTTTTTCAACATCTATTGATTATAAGAGATTTATGTTATCTTTGCATAGACAAAAAAAATAGAAACTATGAAAAATACCCCTATTGCACGTGAACTAATCGATAAAACCATCGAAAATTTTCATATTACTGATTTTGCAAAAGCCACTATCCGCGAAGTAAAAGCTATTGCAGCAAAAGCAGAAGCGGACTCCGGTGTGGAATTTATAAAAATGGAAATGGGAGTTCCCGGACTACCACCCTCCTCCGTAGGTGTAAAGGCAGAAATTGAATCGCTACAAAAAGGAATAGCAAGCCTGTATCCGGATATTAACGGCTTGCCTGCATTGAAAGAAGAAGCATCCCGCTTTATCAAGGCATTCGTCAACGTAGACGTAGCGCCGGAAGGATGCGTACCCGTTACAGGTTCCATGCAAGGAACTTTTGCCTCTTTCCTTACATGCAGCCAATGTGACGAGAAAAAAGACACAATCCTGTTTATCGACCCTGGTTTTCCCGTACAAAAGCAACAATTGGTTGTAATGGGACAAAAATATGAAACTTTCGATGTGTATGACTATCGTGGCTGCAAACTGAAAGAAAAGCTGGAAAGCTATCTCAAAAAAGGCAATATATCCGCCATTGTCTACTCCAATCCGAATAATCCCAGCTGGATATGCCTGAAAGAAGAGGAACTGCGTATCATCGGCGAACTTGCCACCCGGTATGATGTAATCGTACTGGAAGACCTTGCCTATTTCGCCATGGACTTCCGTCAGGACTTAAGCAAACCGTTCCATGCGCCCTACCAACCATCCGTAGCCCATTACACTGACCATTACATACTGCTTATATCCGGTTCCAAAGCATTCAGCTATGCAGGACAACGCATCGGGGTAAGCTGCATCTCGGACAAACTTTATCATCGGGCATATCCGGGACTGACACAACGTTACGGCGGCGGTACATTCGGCACTGTATTTATCCATCGTGTCCTGTACGCCCTTTCTTCCGGAACCAGCCACTCTGCGCAATACGCACTTGCAGCCATGCTGAAAGCCGCCAATGAAGGCAAATACAACTTCCTGGATGAAGTAAAAGTATATGGCGAACGTGCACGGCGACTGAAAGAGATTTTCCTGCGTCATGGTTTCCATCTGGTATACGACAACGACCTCGGAGAGCCTGTAGCCGACGGATTTTACTTTACCATCGGTTATCCGGGCATGAGTAGCGGTGAACTTGCCAAAGAGCTGATGTACTACGGAGTAAGCGCTATCTCACTGGTAACTACCGGAAGCCACCAGGAAGGATTGCGAGCCTGTACCTCATTCATCCAAGACCATCAATACGCCCAATTGGACGAACGCATGGCCGTCTTTGCAGAAAATCATCCTGTCAGATAGGACATATATCCCCTTTACAGAGAATGAATGCGTCAAACTCTGACGACGCTTCATTCTCTGTAAAACTTTAAAACTCCCCGAAAAAAGACTTTCCGGGTAAAAATTAAACAGACTCCCATAAAAAAGAGAAAGATAATTTGCTCCTTTATAGAAAAATACTTAATTTGGGGGCATGTATACCAATGCAGACATATTCAAAATAGAAACTAACCATATAGTTCCTACACGAGGAAAAGTTCTTATTTCCGAACCTTTTTTGTGTGACTATATGTTCGGGCGGTCTGTTGTTTTACTGGCAGACCATACGCAAGACGGAACCATGGGACTTGTAATGAACAAGCCGTTACCTCTGTTTCTGAATGATTTACTAAGCGAAATCAACTGTCGGGAAGACATTCCTATCTATAAAGGCGGACCGATGAGCACCGATACCCTTTTCTATTTGCACACATTGGAAAATATAACAGACTCGCTCCCCATAGCCAACGGGCTCTACCTGAACGGTGACTTCACCGCTATCAAGCAATTTATGACAGAGGGTAATTCCATCAAAGGAAGAATACGTTTCTTTCTCGGTTATTCGGGCTGGGAACCCGGACAACTGAAAAAGGAAATAGAAGAAAATACCTGGCTGGTGGACAAAGCCGATATTCCCTCGCTCATGGATGAAAAAGCCTGCAGAAACTTGTGGAAAGATGCACTTAGCAAACTTGGCGGCAAATACGAAATGTGGTCACGTTTTCCGCAAATCCCCACTTTGAACTGACAGTAACCGGACAATCATCCGATTACCGGCTATCCTACCCGCCCCACACTATCAAGGCGAATACATTGCATCAAGACAACGTCCTTAAATTTGCCGCCTGCAAACCACCATTCCTTCAGCAGTCCGCATTGTACAAAGCCGCAAGAGCCGAACAAGCGCAAGCTCGCTTCATTGTCGGCAGCCACATGCACAACCAACTGTTTCAGAAATAAAAAGCCGAAGGCATAATCGCACAAAAGTCTCAAGGCATCGGAAGCGTACCCATTACCCTGATACTCTTTCCGTATCGCAATCCCCACCTCACCGCGGGAATGCATCGGTGCAAAATCCGTAATGTCAATAGTGCCCACCACGGCATCATCCTCGCAACGCACTATCATCATGCGGAGCTGACGGTCGGCAAACATATCACATTGCGAATTTTCCATGTATTGCCTCAGCACATACTTGGAATACGGTACCGAAAAGTTCGTGACATCCCACGTTTGCGGGTCATTCTCCATGGCATACATTATCTCCAAATCCTCCGGCTCCATAGCCCGAAGACGCACACGCTCACTTACAAAATAAGAAGGTTTCATCATTCTTTCTCTATATGCAGTTCCTTACGCAAACGATTTTCACCCGGCAGGCAGAACAGAGACGCAGTCAAAGCAATTAAAGCGCAAAGCACTCCTTTATTGCTCAGCATCATATAATAAGTAAGAAATCCTGCCAATACCGGCATGGCAAGCAGAGCCAGGCGCACCCCACTCCACAGTGCATACAGACGCAGTGCATCCGTAATGGCAACGACATCTATCTTCTTGGTCAGCATCCATGAAAAAAGCTTCAAGGAAACAGGCACCAACACAGCAGTAAGCAAAATCGTGACAGTCTCCGCAAAATACGCGGCACGCACGTCCCCTGCATAGGCACCTACCCATTCTCCGCCCGTTTCTCCAAACGCCACGAGAAATACGGGCAGCAGCCAGAAATATACAAACATCATTTTTGTGCGGGATACAACCCGCTTTATCTTTTCTTCCATACACTCGTTCTTTAAAGCCATATCACACCGCACCTGTAAACGGAGTACGGTTTACAATGCTGCGTCCAAGCGTCACCTCGTCCGCATATTCCAGTTCGTCTCCCACAGAGATGCCGCGCGCTATCACGGACAGCTTCACTCCCAGCTTCTCCAGTTTGCGGTAAATATAAAAGTTGGTCGTATCACCTTCCATGGTGGTACTGAGGGCAAACACAACTTCCTTAATGCCACCTGCAGCCACCCTCTGCACCAGACTCTCTATCTCCAGGTCGCCGGGACCTATTCCGTCCATCGGTGAAATCACCCCGCCCAGCACATGGTAAAGCCCGCGGAATTGCTGCGTCGCTTCCACCGCCATCACATCGCGTATATTCTCCACTACACAAATAACGGAAGAGTCGCGCTGAGGGTTGGAACAGATGCGGCAAGTCTCCGTATCAGAAATATTATGACACACCTTGCAGTATTTCACTTCATGCTTCAACGTAACGATGGCATTGCCGAAAGCCTCCACCGCCGCCGTATCCTGACGCAGCAGATGAAGCACCAGCCTCATGGCCGTTTTCCTGCCTATACCCGGCAGTTTGGCAAACTCATTCACCGCTTTTTCCAGTAATGTCGAGGGATATTGTCCATTCATACCTTAAATTCTTCTATCGGTGGGCAAAGATAGTGCAAATTGGGTGCAATGCAATTAAGTTCGCTTGAAATTATATGACCGGAATGCAGCTTGTCCTCTCCAAAAACAGAGAGAATTCCGCATTACGGACGAAGATTTTTGAAATAAGTGCTACCTTTGCATGAAGAAACAACAAAAAAAACAAGTAATAAAATGGAGATAACAAGCGCCGAATTCGTCATCAGCAATACAGACGTTAAAAAATGCCCCGGCGGAACATTCCCCGAATACGCCTTCATCGGACGTTCCAACGTTGGAAAATCCAGCCTCATCAACATGCTGACGGGACGTAAAGGACTCGCCATGACATCTGCAACTCCGGGAAAGACCATGCTCATCAATCATTTCCTGATTAATAAGAACTGGTACATCGTCGACCTTCCGGGCTACGGCTATGCCAAGCGCGGACAGAAAGGCCAGGAACAGATTCAGCGCATCATAGAGACCTACATTCTGCAACGCGAGCAGATGACCTGCCTCTTTGTCCTCGTCGACAGCCGCCACGAACCGCAAACCATAGACCTCGCTTTCATAGAATGGCTGGGCGAGAACGGAGTGCCTTTTGCCATCGTTTTCACCAAAGCCGACAAGCTGAAAGGCGGCAGGATAAACAGCAACATCCGCCACTACCTGGAGAAGCTGCGTGAACAATGGGAGGAACTTCCGCCCCATTTCATCACATCTTCCGAGAACCGTATGGGGCGTGACGAACTCCTGGGTTACATCGAACAAATCAATAAAGAAATTAATTCCAAATCATAACTATTACAACCAAAATGAAAAGATTTGTTTTTTGGCAAATACTCATTGCCGCATTGCTGATGGCTCCCGACAGCCAGGCACAATCTCTGAAAGACTTATTGAACAAAGAAAACATCGAGAAGGCAGTAAATGCCATAACCGGTAAAAGCACCGCCAGCATGGAAGGGACATGGACGTATGCCGGTTCTGCCATCGAATTCGAATCGGACAACCTGCTGCAAAAGGCAGGCGGTGCGGTAGCCGCCAATGCTGCCGAAAACAAGCTGAACGAACAATTGGCCAGAGTAGGCATCAAGGAAGGACAAATGTCTTTCACTTTCAATGCAGACAGCACCTTCACAGCCAAAGTTGGCGCAAAAAGCATAAAAGGAACTTACTCCTACGATGCTTCCACACAGAATGCAAGTCTGAAATTCATGAAGCTGATTCCGCTTAATGCCAAAATAAACTGTACATCCGCCAATATGGACCTGCTGTTCAATTCGGACAAACTCTTAAAGCTGATTACCCTGATTTCCAGCAAGAGCAACAATAGCACCCTTAAAACAATCGGTTCGCTGGCAAACAGCTACGATGGTATGATGCTGGGATTTGCCCTGAAAAAGGAATAAATGCGGAAATAAAAAATCCCCGCAAGTTTTATGCTTGCGGGGATTTCCGTCTCTTTAACAAAACATAAAAAAGAGCGGAAAACGAGACTCGAACTCGCGACCCTAACCTTGGCAAGGTTATGCTCTACCAACTGAGCTATTTCCGCAA